>Ga0196981_1000076_pt1 | contig 113143 bp, 108 predicted proteins | sample S3_2013CmetaG_FD_155462 | JGI IMG/M metagenome (GOLD analysis project Ga0196981, IMG submission 155462) | Soil microbial communities from Anza Borrego desert, Southern California, United States - S3_20-13C | ecosystem: Environmental > Terrestrial > Soil > Desert | place: USA: California...
AACATGCCCACTGTGATCACTCCTCGTCCTCCTGCTCATCAATTGAGCAGGCGATTGCATCACATGGGTCAAATTTGGATGAAAACTACCGCGCCAAGTGGGTCAGTTTTCAGTGAACGTCAACAGGCACGGATTTATGGAAATTTAGTACGTTCGCAAACTCGTTCCAATAAGGAAAATTGAATGACGGACTATCAAATCGGCAAAGTCATTGGAGTCTCCGGTGACGAAGTCATCATATCCCTTGCGCCGCACGACTCCACAGGCAATGGTCACGGAGTGCCCGAGTCTATGTCTATAGATTTACTATCTGAGAGCGGCCCGGTTCCAATCTTAGTTGGGCAACCTGGCACCTTTATAACGATCTCTCTTCCGTCCGGTAAGTTGCTCTGCATGGTTACAGAAATTGATATGCGAGAGCGTCGTACCACACAGACAGAAGTTAGAGACGCCGTATCTGATGGATTGCTGACAATAGATGAGGCATCGAGGGAACTACGTGCGATTCCCGTCGGGACACTTGATGCAGCAGGCAACTTCGAACGCGGCTCCGACATACTGCCCACAGTAAACGCTCCCGTCTTCGTAGTGTCACCTGCTCAAATAAATCAGATATATAGCAGCTACGCCGACGGCGACTTTGACATTGGATTCTTATCCCTTTTGCCATCGCAGCCGGCAAAGATAAATCTGGACGCATTCCTCACCCGCCATGCCGCAATTCTTGGCCAAACTGGGGGTGGAAAATCATGGACGGTGGCGTCCATTATTCAGAGAATCTGCAAATTCCCGCAATCAACGGTTGTTCTACTCGATCTACACGGCGAATACTCTAAAGTGTTCGGCGAAGATGCAGACGTCATCAGCGCAAGCGACCTTGAACTTCCATATTGGTTGATGAACTCTGAAGAGCTGTTGGGTCTCATGGTGGATCGCAGCGAATCGGCCGCACCAAATCAAATTGCCAAATTTAAAGAATTGCTTCAAACGGCTAAAGAATCACATCCCGAGAATAAGGCTTTAGATTTAAAGAGAATTACTATCGACACCCCTGTTTACTTTGACTTCAATACAATTTTGAGAGAATTCGAGAGGCTTGATACAGAAAGAATTCAAGGAAGCAGAGGAGAAAGAAATGGACCTCTCTTCGGCGAATTTACTCGTCTCCTAATGAGAATTGGTTCTCGCCTCAATGACCGACGATACGATTTAATCTTCAAACCAAAAACCTACAACACTAGCGCATCAATGGAAGCGCTTTTCAAGCGTCTACTGGGCGAGAGCGACGGAAATCGAAAGAAGGCTGTCGTTATCGATCTCAGCCCAGTCCCATTTGACGTTAGGTCATCAATTATTTCATTGATATTACGGTGCCTCTTTGACTTCGCATACTGGTACAGAAGAGTGAACGGCAAAGCTTTTCCGATTGCAGCTTTTGCGGATGAGGCACATATCTATCTTCGTGATGGCGATCCCTCCATGGCAGCAGCGAAGCATGCCGCCGAAAGAATTGCGAAAGAAGGTAGAAAATACGGTATTAGCTTAACCGTGATGAGCCAACGTCCACGGGAAGTATCAGCAACTATTCTCTCTCAATGCAGCTCGTTTCTTTGTCTTCGAATCGCGAATCCGGATGATCAGGCATATGTAAAGAGTCTCTTGCCAGACTCAATGAGCGGTATAGCAACTATGTTTTCAACGCTGAGGCGAGGCGAATGTATTTTGCTTGGTGATGCTGTAATGATGCCAACAAGAATTAAGATCGCGCGCCCCGATCCCGCCCCCAATAGTGAAGACGCATCGTTTTACAACACGTGGAATTCGCTGCCAGAGGACATAAATATGGGGAACGTCTTGCACGCTTGGCGTGCCCAAGAGGTAACTACGACTTAATACGCATACCAATTTAAATATGCTCGAAACGATGAAGTGTAACTATCGATCGAGACTGATAAAAAAAAGCCAGCCTGCACGGCTGGCTTTTTTCATTATCTGCGTCAGTAAAATTTCACTTACTTGGCACAGATTTCATTTTTCGTGTCATTCGACAACGATCAAACGTCGATATTCCCCGCCTGCAGCGCATTCGATTCGATGAACGCGCGACGCGGCTCCACATCGTCGCCCATCAGCGTCGTGAAGATCTGGTCCGCCGCGATCGCATCCTCGATCTGCACCTTCAGGAGGCGCCGCACCGTCGGATCCATCGTGGTCTCCCACAGCTGCTCGGGATTCATCTCGCCAAGACCCTTGTAACGCTGCTTGGTGACGCCGCGCTCGGCTTCGTCGCGCAGCCAGGCCATCGCCTCGTGAAAGTCGCGGATCGCGATTTCCTTGGTCTTCTCGCCCTGGCCGCGGCGCACCATCGCGCCGGCGCCGATCAGGCCCTTGAAGGTGGCGGCGGCGCTCGACAGCACACCGTAGTCCGGCCCGTGCACGAAGTCGGCGTCGATCACGGTGATCTTCTGGTTGCCGTGCTTCATGCGTGCGATGCGCAGCGCGTGCTTGTCGGACAGCTCGTCCGACTGCACCGTGACGACCACCGACGGATCGTTGATCGCGGCGGCCATGGCCTTGGCCGACGCTTCGGCGCTGTCCAGGCTGTCGAGGTCGAGCTGCACGCCGGTCATGATCGCCGACAGCGCCGCCTCGTCATAGGCGCGCGACAGGCGCATGATGATCGCGTTGGCGGTGTTGTACTGGCGGACCAGCTCGGACAGCGCCTCGCCCGCGATCGGGGCGGCACCCTCGGTCGGGATCAGCGCGGCATCGTTCAGCGCGATCTGCATCATGTACTGCGCTTCCTCGACGTCATCCTTGAGATAGCGCTCGTCCTTGCCGGCCTTGACCTTGTACAGCGGCGGCTGTGCGATGTACACGTGGCCGCGCTCGACCAGTTGCGGCATCTGGCGGTACAGCAGCGTCAGCAGCAGCGTGCGGATGTGGGCGCCGTCGACGTCCGCGTCGGTCATGATGATGATGCGGTGATAGCGCAGCTTCTCGATGTTGAATTCGTCGGCGCCGATACTGGTGCCCAGCGTCGCGATCAGCGTGGTGATCTGCTCGGAGGACAGCATCTTCTCGAAGCGCGCCTTCTCGACGTTGAGCACCTTGCCGCGCAGCGGCAGGATCGCCTGGAATTTGCGGTCGCGGCCCTGCTTGGCCGAGCCGCCTGCAGAGTCGCCCTCGACGATGTACAGCTCGGACAGCGCCGGGTCCTTCTCCTGGCAGTCGGCCAGCTTGGCCGACAGGCCCAGGCCGTCCATCACGCCCTTGCGGCGGGTCAGCTCGCGCGCCTTGCGCGCGGCCTCGCGGGCGCGCGCGGCTTCGACGATCTTGCCGCAGATGATCTTGGCGTCGTTGGGCTTCTCGAGCAGGAAGTCGGTCAGCGTCTTGGCGACGATCTCCTCGACCGGGCCGCGCACTTCGGACGACACCAGCTTGTCCTTGGTCTGCGAGGAGAACTTCGGCTCCGGCACCTTCACCGACAGCACGCAGGTCAGGCCTTCGCGCATGTCGTCGCCGGAGATTTCTACCTTGGCCTTCTTGGCCAGCTCGTTCTCTTCGATGTACTTGTTGATGACGCGCGTCATGGCGGCGCGCAGGCCGGTGAGATGGGTGCCGCCGTCGCGCTGCGGGATGTTGTTGGTGAAGCAGAGCACCGTCTCGTTGAACGAGTCGTTCCACTGCATCGAGACGTCCACGCCGATCGTCGTGCCCTGGTCGGAGACCTTCTCGCCGGTGGCCTGGAAGATGGTCGGGTGCAGGACGCTCTTGTTCTTGTTGATGTATTCGACGAAGCCGCGCGTGCCGCCTTCGAAGGCGAAGTCCTCTTCCTTGCCGGTGCGCTGGTCGGTCAGCTTGATGTGCACGCCGTTGTTGAGGAAGGACAGTTCGCGGATGCGCTTGGCCAGGATGTCGTAGTGGAACTCGACATGCGTGAAGATCTCTTCGTCGGCCCAGAAATGCACCTCGGTGCCGCGCTTGTCGGTCTCGCCTGTCACCTTGATCGGCGAGATGGCCACGCCGTCCTGGGTCGACAGCTCGCGGTTCTGCACCACGCCCTTGGCGAATTCCATCTGGTGGACCTTGCCGTCGCGGCGGATGGTCAGGCGCAGCAGCTTGGACAGCGCGTTGACGCAGGACACGCCCACGCCGTGCAGGCCGCCGGACACCTTGTAGGAATTCTGGTCGAACTTGCCGCCGGCGTGCAGCTCGGTCATGACGATCTCGGCGGCGCTGCGCTTGGGATCGTGCTTGTCGTCCCACTTGATGCCGGTCGGGATGCCGCGGCCGTTGTCGGTGATCGAGATCGAATTGTCGGAGTGGATGGTGACGTGGATCTCGGTGCAGTGGCCGGCGAGTGCCTCGTCGATCGAGTTGTCGAGCACTTCGAACACCAGGTGATGCAGGCCGGTGCCGTCAGAAGTATCGCCGATGTACATGCCCGGGCGCTTGCGGACTGCTTCGAGGCCTTCGAGGATCTGGATCGAGGATGCGCTGTAGGTGCTGCTTTGCTCTTGCGGGAGTGCGGACATGGCTGCCTTCTGAAAAATACGGTTACTGCTGTTCGAACTTTCTACGCGTCCGTCCCCTCACAGGGGGAAGGATGTTTGCTGCTCGATTCCCCGCGCGACGTGCGCGGAGAAGCTTCCTGCCCGGAATCTTCCGACTCCGGAAATGGCACAAAGGGGCGCGCTGGCTTCGCCGCCCCCTTGTCCCCTTGTTGCGTTGCCTGGCTTTAGATCCGCATCGGCATCACGACGTACTTGAAGTCCCCGTTGTCGGGGATCGTGATCAGCGCGGACGAATTGGCGTCGCCGAGGGCGATGTTCACCTGGTCGCTCTTGAGGTTGTTCAGCACATCGAGCAGATAGGTGACATTGAAGCCAATGTCGATGCTGTCGCCGCCGTAGTCGATCTCGACTTCCTCGACCGCCTCTTCCTGGTCGGCGTTGGTGGAACTGATCTTCAGGCTGCCGGGCGCGACGACGCAACGCACGCCCTTGAACTTGTCGCTCGTCATGATGGCCGCGCGCTGCAGCGAACGCAGCAGGGCTTCGCGGCCGATCGTGAAATTGTTCTTGTACCCCTTCGGCACCACGCGGGTGTAGTCGGGGAACTTGCCCTCCACCAGCTTCGAGATCAGCTCGATGTCGGCGAAGGTCAGCTTGATCTGGTTGTTGGCGATCTCGACCTGGACCGGATCGTCCACGTCCTCCAAGAGGCGCTGCAGCTCGAGGATGGTCTTGCGCGGGATGATCACTTCCTGCTTCGGGAATTCTTCCTCGGTCTCGACCTGGCAGAACGCGAGGCGGTGGCCGTCTGTCGCGACCGCGATCACGTGCTTGCCCTGCACCACCAGCAGCAAGCCGTTGAGGTAGTAGCGGATGTCCTGCTGCGCCATCGAGAAATGCACCATGTTGAACAGGTGCTTGAGCGTCTTCTGCGGCAGCGTGACCTTGGCATTGAAATGCTCGGCCTGCGCGACGGTCGGGAATTCCTCGGCGGCCAGCGTCTGCAGCGCGAAGCGCGACTTGCCGGACTGGATCGTCATGCGCTTGTTGGCCAGGGTCAGCGACACGTCGTTCGCATCGGGCAGGGCGCGCAGGATGTCGAGCAGCTTGCGCGCGGCCACGGTGGTGGCGGCCACTTCGCCGCCCGAACCGATGCTCGCATTGGTCGTGATCTGCACCTCGATGTCGGTCGAGAGGAAGGACACGCGTTCGCCTTCCTTGCGAATGAGGATATTGGCCAGAATCGGCAAGGTGTGCCGACGCTCGACAATACCGCTCACGATTTGCAAAGGCCGCAGGAGGGTGTCTCGCTGGGTTTTGACCAGTTGCATAAATTATCCTTGTCGTTGGTGGTTCGATCTATCGATGGACTCGAGCACCAATCAACATAACGATTGCAGCAGGGCTTTCGGCATGTTGATGTGCGCTCCACTTGCCGGCTCCTCACCGGCAGCGGGAAGGCGGAAAACAGCACATCCCGGAGAGGTAAAACCAGCCTCTATTTTGACAGAACAGGCGTCATTTCCCTAGTGAAGTGAGCGCCTATTTCGACATCCGGTTACCCGGCGTTGCCGCCCGGAAAGCAGCATATTCACAACAATCCCACAGCTTGCCCACCGGATATCAACAAAGTTATCCACAGGGCCGTAGGCAGCCGGTTTCGACATCCATCGGCCTGCCCGGAAATCGGGCAACAACCATCCTCAACCCTTGAGCGTCTGCTCCAGGACATGCAGTTCGTGGTTCAGCTCGGGGTTCTTGGCGCGGTCGCCGGCGACCTTGCGCACCGCGTGCAGGACGGTAGTGTGGTCGCGTCCGCCGAACAGCTCGCCGATCTCCGGCAGGCTCTTCTGCGTGAGCTCCTTGGCAAGATACATGGCGATCTGGCGCGGCCGGGCGATGTTGGCCGGGCGCTTCTTCGAGTACATGTCGGCGACCTTGATGTTGAAGAAGTCGGCGACGGTCTTCTGGATGTTCTCGACCGATATCTGTCTGTTCTGGACCGAGAGCAGGTCTTTCAATGCTTCCTTGACAACATCGATCGTGATTTCCTTGCCGTGGAATCGCGAGTACGCCAGGATCTTGCGCAGCGCGCCTTCCAGCTCGCGCACGTTCGAGCGCAGGTGCTTGGCGACGAAGAAGGCGACGTCGTCCGACAGGGCGGCGCCTTCGGTGGTGGCCTTCTTCAGCAGGATGGCGACGCGCATCTCCAGCTCCGGCGGCTCGACCGCGACCGTCAGGCCGGAGTCGAAGCGGGAAATCAGGCGGTCGTCCATGCCGGTGATTTCCTTCGGATAGGTGTCGCTGGTGATGATGATCTGCTTCTTGGCGGCGATCAGCGCCTCGAAGGCGTAGAAGAATTCTTCCTGGGTGCGCGACTTGCCGCCGAAGAACTGGATATCGTCGATCAGCAGCAGGTCGAGCGAGTGGTAGTAGCGCTTGAAGTCGTCGAAACCCTTGCGCTGGTAAGCGGTCACTACGTCGCGCACATACTGCTCTGCGTGGATGTAGCGGATCTTGGTATTGGGGTTCTCGGCCAGCACCTGGTTGCCGATGGCATGGATCAGGTGGGTCTTGCCCAGGCCGACGCCGCCGTACAGGAACAGCGGGTTGTAGGACACGCCTGGATTGTTGGCCACCTGGATGGCGGCCGCGCGGGCCAGCTGGTTGGCCTTGCCGGTGACGAAATTCTCGAAGGTCAGGACCGGGTTGATGCGGCTCTGCTCGCGGCGGGCCATGTCCAGCGGCATCTCGGCGACGCGGTCGGGCACCTCGGCGGCCATCGGCACCGGGCTGTCGCCGCCATCGTCCAGCATCTGGATCGGGCGGGCGACCGGCGGCTTCTTGGGCGCGTTCAGGCGCGGGTCGAGCACGAACTGGACCTCGACCGGGCTGTCCCAGAACTGCGACGCCAGGGCAGTGATGCGGCTGGCGAACTGGGTCTTGACCCAGTCGAGCTTGAACCGGTTCGGCGCCGCGATGCGCAGGCGGCCGTCCTCGAAGTCGAGCGGTGCCAGCGGCTTGATCCAAGCGCTGAACTGCTGCGGCGTCAATTCCTGCTCCAGTTGTGCGGAGCAAGTCTGCCAAAAGTTTTCCATGGACCCTGTAAACAGTAAAAGCGGCCGGGAAGAAGCTTTTCCGGCCGCCGTCAATCTTGTAATAGTTGTGATTATCGGGGCAGCGATGTACCTCGGAACGCAATTCGGGGCCTGATCCCAGACCCCGAATTCGTTACCGTTTGCGGCAGTATTCTACCCTTGCGCCGGAAAGTTATCCACAGGCTGGCGAACTATTTTCGTCATCCCGGCAACGTTGCAATGCCCGGAAAATGCGAGGTAAGTGATTGACAGAGAACAGGAATCTGATGTTTAATCCCGGGTTCCCTACCCGTTGTGTTGGCAAGCAGTGCTGCGGCCGCCTCTCGTTTCATCAGGTTCTGCATGCATCCGCCGCGAGGAGCGCTCGGCTCCGATGGCTTTTGGCGCGACGCGATGGGCACGTAGTTCCGATTTTTTTAGCCGTCCTTTTGCCGATTAAGCGAGATAAGAAATGAAACGTACCTACCAACCTTCCGTCGTCCGCCGCAAGCGCACCCATGGCTTCCGCGCTCGCATGGCAACCCGCGGCGGCCGCGCCGTGCTGAACGCACGCCGCGCCAAGGGCCGCAAGCGCCTGGCTGTCTGAGCCAGCTGCCTGCAGCTGTCAGCGTCGCACAGCTGGCGTGACCGACGTTCGTAACCAGGACTACGCTCGCGCACGGCGCATTGTAAAAACGGATGAGTTCTCATCCGTTTTTCGTTTGCGGCCCGTGCATCGCACCGCGCATTTCGTGCTCTATGCACGGAACAACGATCTGCCGCATGCACGCCTGGGCATCGTCGCCGCCAAGCGGCTCGCGCCGCGCGCGGTCACGCGCAACACCATCAAACGGGTCGCGCGCGAACTGTTCCGCACCACGCCGCTGCCGGCGGTCGATTGCATCGTGCGCCTGTCCAAGCCGGTCAACAGCCGGAGCGATCCGGCGACCACCACTTCCCTGAAAGCGCTGCTGCGCGCGGAATTGTCACGCCTGTTCGCCGTGCCGGCCTTCAAGGGGGCGGCAAAATGACGCCACTGCCGAGGATCCTCCTCGTGTGGCTGCTGCGCGGCTACCAGCTTGCGATCAGCCCCTTCCTCGGGCAGAACTGCCGGTTCTATCCGACCTGCTCCAATTACGCGATCGAGGCGGTGCGGGCGCACGGCGCCCTGAAGGGTTCGGCGCTTGCCGCGAAGCGCCTGTGCAAATGCCATCCCTGGCATCCGGGCGGCCTCGATCCGGTGCCCGGCGGCCTGGCGGCGAACGATGCCGCGGCCATGGCCGCCAACGACGCCGACGCCGTCTGTCCTCCCCATTCCCACGGCAGCCGTGACGGCTGCCGCCATTCTTGAATCGAACCATCCAACCAGGAACCATGGATACCAAACGCACCATACTCTGGATCGTGTTCTCGTTCTCCCTCGTCATGATTTGGGACAACTGGATGCGCCACACCGGCCAGCAGTCGATGTTCTTCCCGACGCCGGTCGCGCAGAAGGCAGCGCCTGCCGCGGGCGCAGCCAACAACACGGCCGTTCCGCAATCGTCCGCGCCGGTCACCGGCACGGGCGTGCCGAACGATGCGCCGGCCGCCCCGGTGGCGGGCGAGCGCGTGACGGTCACGACCGACGTCGTCAAGGCCGACATCGATACGGCCGGCGGCCGCCTGGTGCGCCTGGAGCTGCTCAAGCACCGCGACACTGTGCATCCGGACAAGAACGTGGTGTTGTTCGACACGACGCAGCGCACTTATGTCGGCGAGTCGGGCCTCATCGGCGGTGACTTCCCCACGCATAAATCCGCCTACCGCGTGGTGTCCCGTCCGACCGCCGGCCAGAATCCGGCCCAGGTGGTGCTGGAAGCCGAGCAGGGTGGCGTGAAGCTGACCAAGACCTTCACCTTCAAGCCCGGCGACTACGTCATCGACGTCAAGCACACCGTCGCCAACAACAGCGGCGCGCCGATCAATCCGTCGCTCTACGTGCAGCTGGTGCGCGACGGCAGCAAGCCGGAAGGCGAATCGGCGTTCTACAGTTCGTTTACCGGCGGCGCCGTCTACACCGATGCCGAGAAGTTCCAGAAATTCGATTTCGAAGAGATCGCCAAGGGCAAGGCCGAGCATGCCAAGGCCGCCGACAACGGCTGGGTCTCGCTGATCCAGCACTACTTCGTGTCGGCCGTGATCCCGCCGGCGCAGGTCAAGCGCGAGATCTTCTCCAAGCAGGTCGCCAGCAACCTGTATGCCGTCGGCACCATCCTGCCGCTGGGCACCGTGGCGCCGGGCGCGACCGCGTCGATGGAGTCCCGCCTGTACTCGGGCCCGCAGGAATCGGCCGTGATCGAAAAGGTCGCGCCGGGCCTGGACCTGGTGAAGGACTACGGCTGGCTGAAGTTCCTGGCCGAGCCGATCTTCGAATTCATGCAGATCCTGCACCGCTTCATCGGCAACTGGGGCTGGACCATCATCGCGCTGACGGTGATCATCAAGCTGGTGTTCTTCCCGCTGTCGGCCGCGTCGTACCGCAGCATGGCCAAGATGAAGGTCGTGACGCCGAAGATGCAGTCGATCCGCGAGCGTTACAAGAACGACCCGCAGAAGATGAACCAGGCGATGATGGAGCTGTACCGCACCGAAAAGATCAACCCGCTCGGCGGCTGCCTGCCGATCCTGGTGCAGATCCCGGTGTTCATCGCGCTGTACTGGGTGCTGCTGGCGTCCGTCGAGATGCGCGGCGCACCGTGGTTCTACATCACCGATCTGGCCGCCCCGGACCGCCTGTTCACCATCCCGGGCATCGACATGCCGATTGGCGCGCTGCCGATCATCATGGCCATCACGATGTTCATCCAGACCAAGCTGAACCCGACGCCGCCGGACCCGGTGCAGGCCAAGATCATGCTGTTCATGCCGCTGGTGTTCTCGTTCATGTTCTTCTTCTTCCCGGCCGGCCTCGTGCTGTACTGGATCGTCAACAACGTGCTGTCGATCGCCCAGCAGTGGGTGATCACCAAGAAGCTGGAGGGCGGCAAGGCGTAAGCCTGTCCCCGTCCCGCCTCACTGCGACGCCGGCCTTGCGCCGGCGTTGTTTTTTTGCGCAGTGCCGCGCGCGGCGCGGCGATGGTGCGGCGCGATTCATTTCCGGCGCGCGCAGCGCCCACGATACAATCTCGCCATGCTCTACGATTCCTCTCCCATCGCAGCCATCGCCACCGCGCCCGGACGCGGCGGCATCGGCGTCGTCCGCATCTCCGGCAAGGATGTGTCGTCCATCGCGCGCGCCGTGTGCGCGCTCAAGGAGGGCGCTGCGCTGGTGCCGCGCCATGCCACCTACGTGCCCTTCTTGAACGCCGACGGCAGCGTGATCGACCAGGGCATCGCGCTCTACTTCAAGGGTCCGCATTCCTACACCGGCGAGGACGTGCTCGAACTGCAGGGCCACGGCGGCCCGGTGGTGCTGCAGATGCTGCTGCAGCGCTGCCTCGAGGCCGGCGAAGCGATCGGCCTGCGCATCGCGCAGCCGGGCGAATTCACCCACCGCGCCTTCATGAACGACAAGCTCGACCTGGCCCAGGCCGAGGCGGTGGCGGATCTCATCGATGCCTCCACCGAGGCGGCCGCGCGCTCGGCATCGCAATCGCTGTCGGGCGCGTTCTCGAAGACGATCAACCAACTTGTCGAGCAGGTGACCCACCTGCGCATGCTGGTCGAAGCGACGCTCGATTTCCCCGAGGAGGAAATCGACTTCCTCGAGAAATCCGATGCGCGCGGCCAGCTCGACGCGATCCGCACGCAGCTCGACAAGGTGTTCCGCCAGGCGTCGCAGGGCGCGGTGCTGCGCGACGGCCTGTCGATCGTGCTGGCGGGCCAGCCGAACGTCGGCAAGTCGTCGCTGCTCAATGCACTGGCCGGCTCGGACGTCGCCATCGTCACGCCGATCGCCGGCACCACGCGCGACAAGGTGATCGAGACGATCCAGATCGAGGGCGTGCCGATCAACATCATCGATACCGCCGGCATCCGCGATTCCGGCGAGGCGCACGACGAGGTGGAGCGCATCGGCATCGCGCGCACCTGGGCCGCGGTCGACAAGGCCGATGCGGTGCTGCATGTGCTCGACGCCAGCCGCGGGCCGACCCGCGCCGACGAAGAGATCACGGCACGCTTCCCCGCCAACATCCCGGTGGTGCGCGTGTGGAACAAGATCGACCTGTCGGGCCACCGCCCGGCCATCGACCGCATGCCGGACGCGACCCACATCTACCTGTCGGCCACCGACCACGACGGCATGGAACTGCTGCGCGAGGAGTTGCTGCGGCTGGCGGGATGGCAGCAGACCGGCGAATCGACTTATCTCGCGCGCGAGCGGCACCTGACGGCGCTGAAGTCGGCCGGGCTGCATCTCGAGAACGCGGCCCTGCACGCGGCCAACACCGACCGGTCGCTCGACCTGTTCGCCGAAGAGCTGCGGCTGGCGCAGGACCGGCTGTCGAGCATCACCGGCTCCTTCACGCCGGACGACCTGCTCGGCGTGATCTTCTCGCGCTTTTGCATCGGCAAGTGACGGCTTCCGACCGGCGGCATGGCGCCGGGCCCGGTTCAACCTGAAGCGAGCATGCCGGACGACTGCCGGGCCCGGGTTCCGGCAATCGTCCGCGCGGGGCGCGCGGCTCGGGATGTCGCTGTGAACGCCGCGCGGCCCGGATCAGCGCCCGCGCATGAGCTGGTCGAAGCGGTTCTGGCGGAAGTCGTCGGGCTTGATCCGGTCCTTCTGCTCGAGCTGCATCTCGTGGCGGAATTCGCCCTCGACCGGCTTGCCGTTGACTTCCTGCGGCGCGAAAGTCCAGCGCTCGACGGTGGCCTTCGCGTAACGGCGCACCGCATCCGGCACTTCCGACGCGGCCTGCACGTCGCTCGATGCGCAGCTGCCCGCGCGGTCCACCTTGCAGATGGCGGTGACGGCCCCCTTCCATTCGCCGAGCGCGAGCACCTCGGCCGGCGGCTTGTCGACCGGCATGGTCAGCGGCAGCGGCGACATCGACAGTCCCTTCATGCGCACGGCGCCGCCCGATTCCGAGCGGGCGATCGAGAAGTCCAGGCGCACGCCGGTCCTGAAGGTGGCCGGCGCGCCGTCGTGCTGCGGCGCGGGGATGCGCGCCTTGCCAAGGCGCGTGCGCACATTGTCGACGAAGCGCGGCGGATAGCTGTCCGCATCCTGGATCGCGATGTCCTTCGCGGCGCCGGTCTCGTCGAACAGCACATGGGCCCAGACGGTGACATCGTAGGCGCCGGCATCGCTGTCGGCAGCGGCGGCGGGCAGGGCAATCGCAAGCGATGCGAGCAGGGGCAGGAGGCGGCGTGTCGGCATGGCGATCTCTGGGCGGTGGCGGCAAAAGCAGCAGGAAGTGGGGAGGCCCGCATGGTGCCATGGTAAGGTTGACGTCGCAATCCTCCATCCACGCTGCTATCACTTTCATCATGAGCCACGATGACGATGGCGCGGTCGACGCGGCCTCCCGCCTGCTGGGCGATGCCGACGGCCTGCTGATCGCCGCGGGCGCCGGCATGGGCGTCGACTCCGGCCTGCCCGATTTCCGCGGCGAGCAGGGCTTCTGGCGCGCCTATCCGGCCCTCGGCCGCGCCGGCATCCGCTTCGTCGAGATCGCCAATCCCGATGCCTTCCGCAGCCGGCCGGAACTGGCCTGGGGCTTCTACGGCCACCGGCTGCGGCTGTACCGCGAGACGGTGCCGCATGAAGGCTTCGCGATCCTGCGCGAACTCGCTGCCGGCATGGAAGGCGGCTGCTTCGTCTTCACCAGCAACGTGGACGGCCAGTTCCAGAAGGCCGGATTCGATCCGGAGGCGATCGTCGAATGCCACGGCTCGATCCATCACCTGCAATGCCTGCACGGCTGCTGCGACGACATCTGGCCGGCGCGCGCGCTGCAGCCGGAGATCGACGACGGCAGCTGCACGATGACCTCGCCGCTGCCGCGCTGCCGTCATTGCGGGCGGCTGGCGCGGCCCAACATCCTGATGTTCGGCGACGGCGGCTGGGTGCCGGACCGCACCGACGCGCAGTGGCAGCGCATGCGCCGCTGGCTGCGCACGCTACGGCGCCCGGTGGTGGTGGAGCTCGGCGCCGGCGTCGACGTACCCTCGGTACGCCACCTGTCCGAATCGACCCGGGCACCATTGGTGCGCATCAATCCGCGCGCGGCGCAGGTGCCGCGCGCGACGGACATCGGTCTGGCGATGGGCGCGGCCGAGGCCTTGCGCAGGATCCGCGACGCCCTGCGTGCCAGCGGTCCGGAGCGCTGATACGATCGCACCACCATGACCGCACACGATACCGCCACCCCGACGAGCGCATCCGGGCCCCCTGCGCTCATCCGCATCCTGCTGGCAGAAGATGCCGCGCGCTTCCAGGCGTTGCGGTTGCAGGCCCTGGCCGAATGTCCGGAGGCGTTCGCCTCGAGCGTCGAAGAAGAGCGCGATCGCCCGACCGACGTTGTCGCCGCGCGCCTGGCCCCGTCGGAAAATGCCGCCGTGTTCGGCGCCTTCCGCGGCGGCGAACTGGTGGCGATGACCGGCCTCAAGCGCGAAGAGGCGCGCAAGCTGCGCCACAAGGCTTTCCTCTGGGGCGTGTATGTGGCGCCGGCAGAACGCCGCCACGGCACCGGCAGCGCCTTGCTGGCGCACGCGCTGGCCCATGCCCGCGCGCTCGACGGACTGCGCCAGGTGACGCTCGGCGTCAATGCGCGCAACCGCGCGGCGATCGCGCTGTACGAGCGCGCCGGCTTCGTCGCCTTCGGCTACGAGCACGGTTTCCTGATGATCGACGGCGTGCTGCACGACGAACTGCAGATGATGCACATCCTGCGGCCGCATGCGTGCGCCTGTCGCCTGCCGCCCGGCTGAACAGCGAGCGCCGCGCCGGCTCGCAAGGAGCCAGGCACGTCAGCGCGTGGTGAAGGTCCAGGTCCGCGCGGCCGGCTGGCCGTCGATCGTGCCGCTGAACTGCACCTCGTAGGTCGTGCCGGCGGCGAGCCGGTCGGTCGGGATGATCGATACCGCCGACGGGCCGCTGCCGTTGCGCACGTCGCCCTGCACCGTCACCGTGGGCAGCGCGTTGCCGCCGCGCGGCCGCACGGTGAAGCTGGTGGTGCGGATCGTCGCGTTGATGTTGGCATGCACGCTGATCGGATAGCCGACCTCATTCTTGTTCGGGACCGGGTCCGGGATCTCGAAATCGCTGAAGAAATTCACCGGCACCGCGGTCTGGCCGGCCGACGGATAGGTCACGAAACCGCCCGTCGGCAAGCCCCGGCTGTAGTCGAGCGGGCTGGAGCCGAAATTCACCGTGAAGTACATGTAATCGCCGGACCGGTAGGCAGCGCCCGCGCCCGCCTCGTGGAACATCGGTTCGAAGATCAGGAAGCGGTGGTAGATCGCGGCGATCAGCGCCTCGGCCGCGTTGACGCCCGACGTGCTGGTGGTGCTCGAGATCACCTCGCCGAAGGAATACGATCCGGCCAGCCGGTAGCCGGCGGCGCGGATGCGGTCGAATGCGCTGCGGCCGGTGAATCCCGGCTTGGCGGGATCCTCGTCGTGCGTGATCTGGTCGTTGATCGACTGATAGACCGAATGGTTCTGGGCGGCGGTGTCGAGGATGCCGCTGCGGGCCAGCGGCCGCAGTCCGATCTGCTGGCGCCGCAGGTTGAACTGGTTCAGTCCCTCGGTGGCGCTGGCGGGGGCCAGGGTCGGCGCCGGTCCCGGCGCGGGGGCCGGCGACGGCGGCGGTGCGGGCGAGGGAGCCGGCGCGGGTGCCGGGGTTGGCGTCACGCCTCCGGGCGAGTTGCCTGCGGGCGTCGACGATCCGCTGGACCGGGAATCGCCGCCGCAGGCGCCGAGCAGGGATGCGCTGAGCAGGGTGGTCAGCAGGAGGGAAACACGGGGCGTTCGGGCCATGGGACTCTTTCCGGACGGGTTGACAGGACTGGCGGGCGGTGGTTGTCCTGTTAGATGTCCTTTCGCGGCTTCGGTTGCGCAACGGATACCGTCCTTGATACCGCGCATGCCGCACCGGAAGCGGGTCCTTGCATTGTCTGCGCAGGCGCAAGGCGGCCGGCGCGGCTGTAACACCTGCTTACTTCTGAAACGTTGTCATAAAACCCTGCGCTGCCGCTGCGCCGTTACTGTATCGAGGACATGCCATTGCCGGGACGCGTCGTCCCGGATTGCCGCCGCCGGCGGCAACGGCAGGTCCGGACATCCGGACGGATTCATCGATACAAGGGGGTTCATCATGTTCAAGAAAGCCGTGCTCGTCTGCTTCGCGCTCGCCGTGCCGGCCGCGGCCATGGCGCAGCATTACGAGATCGTCGAACGGCCGCGCCAGGAATGCTGGGACGAGCAAGTCCCGGTGAATGGCGGCCGTGATGCCAGCGGCGCCATCATCGGCGGCATTGCCGGCGGCATCATCGGCAACCAGGTCGGCGACGGCAATGGCCGCGTGGTCGCGACCGCCGTCGGCGCCATGACCGGCGCCGTGGTCGGCGACCGCCTGTCGTCGCGCTCCGGCGGCGGCTACCAGACGGTGCGCCGCTGCCGTACGGTGGTCGACCATGTGCGCGTGCCGGTCACGCATTACCAGCCGACGCAGTATCAGCCGATCTATGTGCAGCCGCGCCCGGTCTACGTGCAATCGCAGCCGCTGCTCGTGCGCGAACGCGTGTACTACGTGGTCGAGGACCGCCATGTACCTCCGGGCCACCGCAAGCACAAGCACTGGAAGCATCACCACAAGCACTGGAAACACCATCACGGCTACGACGACTGAGTCGTCCGGCCCGCCGCGGGCGGCGCGCCACCGACACGGCGCGGATGCCCGCGGCCCAGGCCGTCGCGGCGGGCGCACGCTGCAGGGCGCCTTGCCGGCGGCATTCGCCATACAGGAGACTGCATGCTGAGTTCAGGCCAGATCATCGATTTCCTGGTATCGGAGTTCGCGAAGGCGGCGCCGGCCGTCGAGCCGGACAGCATCCGCGGCGCGCTGCAGCGGCTCGTCACCGTTGCCTGCACCGAGCAGGTCCAGCGCATCCAGGAAGATGTCGAGAAAGTCGACGCCATCTATCACCGCTCCCGCCTGCAATAGCGCAGGCGTGTGCCGGAAAGGCACACCGGCCGCGGCCGACCGCAAGGTCCGCCGCGGTTTTGCTTTGTGCAGGGAAATGTCGATGGGACCAGGCAGGGCGCCTGCCCCATGCCGGGGCGGCGGGCGAAAAAAAAGCCCGCTACGGGAGCGGGCTTAAGTCCATATCAAAGGAGGAGACATGGAGGAGACAGATGTAACTATAGACGTCGCGTCGATATCTGTCTGCTTTATTCTGGGAATGCGTCATATTCACATGATGAATATGAAGATGCTCCCGAAACATAAAGGCCCGTACAGCGCTGCCATACGGGCCTTCCGGTCTCTCTCGTCCTCGTCTCTGTCTGGACTTTTATGTACTGCAGGGCGAGATATTACACGGGAAACTGGCGTTGTGACGAAATCTTGTTTTCTTTGTTGCGTCATGCCGACTCATTTCTTTGGGGCAACCATTGCCCGCGATCCGTCCGTGCCGGCCCCCATCGCGCCGCGCATGAAGATCAGGCGAACTTGCCGAGCATGTCGGCCAGTTTCCTGGCGCGCTCGGCGGCTTCCTCCATCGATTGCGCGCCGCTGGTCTGGGTGGTGATCGCGCTGGTGAGCAAGGTGACGAAGGCACGGTCGAGCGCCTTGCGGGCGGCGGCCAGCTGTTGCGCGACGCTGTCGCAATCGCCCGGTTCCGCCGCCTGGGCGATCAGGCGCTGGACGCCGCGCAGCTGGCCTTCGACGCGGGCGAGTCGATGGAGCAGTTCGGTTTTCTGCTGATCGGTCAGTGCGGTGCCCTGGACGATTTTCAGCGGCGTGTCGGGCATGGCGGCTCTCCCTGCGCAAGATGGTTCGAATACCGGCAGGGGTATCCTAGCATCGAAGGCATTCCCGCCGACAAGTTGTTGCGCAAAGACACCTCATGCGCTGCAGCATACGCAGCTGCCGAAGGCCCTGCTGAAGACGTCGCGGGTATCAGCGCGTCTGGAAGACGCCGGCGCTGCGGTTCTTCTCGACGTTGTTCCAGGGGAAGACCCGGGCATTCATGGCAACGTAGACGCCGGCCGGCAGGGTCTGCGCCACACCGCAGGCAAAGCCGAAATTGAACAGCGCGTCGGAGTTCGCGATCTCGTAGGGAATCATCGCGCCTGTCAGGATGATGGTCTTGCCAAGGCGGGCATTGCCGAGCACCTCGGCCGTCTCGCGCATCGTGTCGGTACCGTGGATGATGACGATCGCCGGCTCGGACGCCGCGCTGCACGAGGCCAGCACGCGCTGGCGGTCCGCATCCTGCATGTCGAGCGAATCGAGCAGCGGCAGCTGTTCGAAGGCGACCGGCAGGGTGATGCGGGCGCGCTGGATGACGTCGGGAAGATGGGAGGCGGCGAAGTCGAGCTTGCCGGCGATTTCGTCGTAATGCTTGTCGAAGGTGCCGCCGGTGGCGATGATGCGCAGGGTCATGTCAGCTGAAGGCGAAGTCGGGGGCGTCATCATAGCGCGAACGCCGGAAATAGTGCGATCCGAGGTTGGCCATCGAGGAGGCGCGCGACTTGAGGCGGTCGAGCGAGAAGCGGCGCAGGTGCTGGAACACGCTCTGGTTGATCTCCATCGTGGCCTGCATCATCAGCAGGTCGATGTCGTGCGAGCGGCTTTCGGCGGCGGCGGCGTTGGCGGCGCGGTTGCGCGTGCTCTGGGCGTCGACCACGCAGCGGAACACGTCCTCGAGCGTCATGGCCGAGGCCGGCAGGGTCAGGGTCCAGCCGTCGTCGCTGCGCTCGAGCAGGCGTGCGCGCTCGAGCAGGGCGCAGACCTTGCCGATATCCTTGTCGCTGCGGCCGGTCTGGTGTTCAAGGTCGGCCATGGCGACCGGCGCGGGCGCGGTGGAGACGGTGGCGGCGAGGATCTCGGTGGCGAGCCGGAAGCGGTCATGCAGCGCGCTGTTGCCGAGAATGAAGTTGTCTGCCGGTACCATCGTGTCTCCTTGTCGATGCGATGTGCGGCCCGCGCGTGGAAGTGGCGAGATCGGCACAGGCGGAATCGTAGGCGAGGCCCGGCTGACAGGCCAATGCAATGTGCGCATCATGTTATGCAATTTGTGCATAACATGATGGCGGGACGGATCAGGCGGCGACGGCTTCCTCGCGGGCGGCGGCTTTCATGGTGTCGGCCAGCACGGTGTAGACCGCCACCCAGGCGCCCTTCACGTCCGCCGTGAACGCGTCGCCCAGGCCCGCCTGCAGCGTGTCGAGCAGGGCACCGGCCACGGTGTCGTAGTGCTCGTCGCGCACGCCGTAGCCGCCATGGCGCACGCCGAGCGCCTTCACGGCCGGAATCAGTTCGTCGGGACGCGACAGACCCGCAACGGCGGTGCCGATCATCGTCATCAGTTTCTTGCCCTGCTCGACCATGTCGCCCTTGAACAGGGGACGCAGCGCCGGGTCGCGCGTGAAAAGATTGGCATAGAAGATCTCGGCGGCCTTCTCGCGGATCGGCAGGACTTTTTTCCAGGACTGCTGCACCAGGGCGACGTGCGTATCGTTCATGTCTCGCTTCCTTTGGTTTGGTTTGAGATGGTGTGGAGATACATTTTCAGGTCGCTTGTCCGGTACTTTGTCATTGAAATCATGCTGTTAGAAAATGTATGCGGCGCACATTAATTGATCGCAGGAATGGCTGTCAAGCATGAAGATGTATCGACTGCACATTTTTCGCTAGAATGTCCCGACAGCCTTTCCGAGCGCCATGCAACTGACCCAATACACCGATTATTCCCTGCGAGTGATGGCTTACCTCGCGCAAGCCGACCGGCAATGTACCATCACCGAGGTGGCCGATTTCTTCCAGATCTCGCGCAATCACCTGGTCAAGGTGGTGCACAACCTGTCGCGCCACGGCCTGATCAGCAGCGCGCGCGGCAAGGGTGGCGGCATCCGGCTGGCGCGCCCGGCGGCGGTCATCAGCCTGGGTGACGTGGTGCGCGTGACGGAGCCGAACTTCGATCTGGTCGAATGCTTCAACCCGGCGCAGGATTGCTGCGCCGTGACAAAGGCCTGCGGCCTGAAGGGGCCGCTCTACGAAGCGCAGCGCGCCTTCATTGCGGTGCTCGATCGCACCACCCTGGCGGCCTCGGTGAAATCGTCCGAGTGGGAAGTGGTGAAGTTCGTGATGCCGGTTGGCGCGGCTGCGCGACCCGATGCGCCGCCGGAATCCTGAGCGCGGCATTCCGCCGGCCCCTTGCCGCAGCGGCAAGGCGGATTGAACAATCCCGTTTCCTGCCTGTCAGAACCGGACGCGCGATGCATGACGGCACGACGCTGCCGCCTGCTTGAGCATTCCTGCTTCCCTTCGATTCAGGTGGTGATTTGTCGCGTCGCTTCGGCTAGAGTGTGCTCATCCGGCGACGGCGACGCCTTGCTGCCGAGTCGCGATGCCGGCCGCGCCGGCGATACACTTCACGAGTCTTCCCCAGATGAAACCGATTGCCCCCGGCACCGTGATCTTCCACCGCCATCGCGGATATGGCGTCATCACGTCGGTCAACCTGCTGACCGGCTGGATTTCCGCGCGCTTCGGCAGTGAGATCCGCACCCTCGACCTGAACCTGTCGTCCGACGAGGTGCAGCATGCCGATGGCGAGACGATCCGGTTCCGCCGCTCGCCGCCGGACCGCATGCCGCACGCGCGCCTGATGGCGATGGTGCGCGAGCTGCACCGCGCCGGCTACCAGAAGCTCTACCTTTACGCCTGGCCGAAACCCTCCGGCCTGCACTGGCGCTGGCACCTGTTCACCGGCCAGCGCAACTGGCTCGACCGCTCCTGGCGCGAAGGCTGGTACGGCTCCGGCTGCGACTACAACTTCAACCCGGTACTGGGGTGGGGCGACACGCCCGCGGCAACGCCGCAGGAGCTGGCCAGCGCGCTGGCGCGCTTCGATCCGCAGGGACTGTCGCAGGCGCTCGGCCGCGACGAGGACCACGCCGCCTGGTTCGAACTGGTGTGCGGCGCGCTGCTGCCCGACTATGCGTTCACGCTCGGCTGGGACCTGCGCGACGGTCCCTTGCCGGACCACCTGCCGGTGATCGCCGTGCGCCGGAATGTGTCGGCCTACGACGGCCCGAAACTGCCGTGGCCGCCGGGCTGGCCGCGCCGCTGGACCGGCCGCACCGACCTGGCGCCGCCGCTGGTGACGCGCAGCGGGCTGCACCTGCCGGGAGTAGGCGAGGCAGGCGTCGGACCCGCCGATGCGGTGAGCTGAGACACGGCGCCGGCGAGATTCCCCTGCCGTTCAGGACGTGGCGCGGCGCGCGAAGGCTTCCGGATTGAGGATGTTCTTCGGCGTGCCCGCGGCATAGTCGACGATGTTGCGGAAGGCCGCCTCGAAATACATTTCGTAGCTGTTGCGCTCGACATAGCCCAGGTGCGGCGTGGCCAGCACGTTTTCCCAGCGCAGCCAGGGCGATTCGCGCGGCAGCGGTTCCGTTTCGAAGACGTCGAGCGCCGCGTAGCCGGGCCGGCCCCGCTGCAGCGCCGCCTCCAGCGCGCCCGGCGCGACCAGTTCGGCGCGGCTGGTGTTGACGAACAGCGCGGACGGCTTCATGCGGGCGAGATCGTCGCCGGTGACGATGCCGCGGGTGGCATCGTTCAGGCGCAGGTGCAGCGTCAGCACGTCGGATTCGGCGAAGAAGGCCTCCCGCGTCGCTGCCGGGGTGCAGCCGTCGGCCGCCGCGGCGGCACGGCTCGACTCGCTGCCCCACACCATGACGCGCATGCCGAAGGCGCGCCCGTAGCCGGCGACCAGGCGGCCGATCTTCCCGTAGCCCCAGATGCCGAGCGTGCGGCCGCGCAGCACCGTGCCGAGCCGGTTGCGTTCCGGCGCCAGCGACGATGCCTGCCAGACGCCTTCGCGCAGCAGCCGGGCGTACTGGGGGATGCGGCGCTCGGCCGCCATGATCAGCGCCCAGGCCAGCTCGGCAGGCGCGGTCGGGTCACCGATGCCTTCGGCGATCGCCACGCCACGCTCGGTGGCGGCGGCGACGTCGACATGCCCGCTGACCTTGCCGGTCTGGGAAATCAGCTTCAGGTTGGGAAGGCGCGCGAAGAGGGCGCGCGAGATGGCGGTCCGCTCGCGGATCAGCACCAGCGCATCGAAGGGCGCCAGGCGGATCGCCAGCTGGCCGACGCCGCGGGCGCTGCTGGTAAACACCTTGACATCGTGGCCGTCCAGCAGCCGGAAGCAGTCCAGTTGCCGCACAGCATCCTGGTAGTCGTCGAGAATGGCGATATTCATGCAAAAAAACGCGGCGAAGCTGTCGGAATCCGAAAGTTTAGTAATAAACCGACAGGACTGCCGGATCGCGGATTAATTTACTACATCAGTCAACTATTATTACTACATTTTTGAGGGAAAACAGGCGGAAACCGGGATTTCGCGGTGTACAATCGCCTCCAATTTTCGCATCGTGAATCGATCACGATGCTGCCCCACCCGCCCGACAACAACCAATCAGACATGGGCGACAGCGACCGCCACCCGGTCGCACCTCGACAAGACCGCCGTACCGCCGGCGCCCGACCCGGGCGCGCCCGGCCGCATTGACGACGATCCTGCCGTGCCGGGACGAGACCGTTTTCTTTATTGGCATTGGAGGTAGTTTTTGATGAACCAACCCGTCATGGAAGGCATCGTGAAAGTCGATGCTCCCGCATACGTCAGGCACCGCCGGCTGGTCGACTGGGTCGCCGAGATCGCGACCCTGACCAAGCCCGACCGCATCTACTGGTGCGACGGTTCCCAGGAAGAATACGACCGCCTGTGCGCCGAGATGGTGGCGGCCGGCACCATGAAGAAGCTGAATCCGGAGAAGCGCCCGAACAGCTACCTGGCCTGCTCCGATCCGTCCGACGTGGCCCGCGTCGAGGACCGCACCTTCATCTGCTCGGAAAAGCAGGAGGACGCCGGCCCGACCAACAACTGGATGGCCCCGGCCGAGATGCGCGCCACGCTCAACGGCCTGTTCGACGGCTGCATGCGCGGCCGCACGATGTACGTGGTGCCGTTCTCGATGGGCCCGCTCGGCTCGCCGATCGCCCACATCGGCATCGAGCTGTCCGATTCGCCCTACGTCGCCGTCAACATGCGCATCATGACCCGCATGGGCCGCGCCGTGTATGACGTGCTCGGCGAGAACGGCGACTTCGTCCCCTGCGTGCATTCCGTCGGCGCCCCGCTGCGCGCCGGCCAGCAGGACGTGCCGTGGCCGTGCAACCAGACCAAGTACATCGTCCACTATCCGGAAACCCGCGAGATCTGGTCCTACGGTTCCGGCTACGGCGGCAACGCGCTGCTGGGCAAGAAATGCTTCGCGCTGCGCATCGCGTCCACCATGGGCCGCGACCAGGGCTGGCTGGCCGAGCACATGCTGATCCTCGGCGTCGAATCGCCCGAGGGCAAGAAGCACTACGTCGCCGCCGCCTTCCCGTCGGCCTGCGGCAAGACCAACTTCGCGATGATGGTGCCGCCGCAGGCCTTCGCGGGCTGGAAGATCACCACCATCGGCGACGACATCGCCTGGATCAAGCCGGGCGCGGACGGCCGCCTGTACGCGATCAATCCGGAAGCCGGCTATTTCGGCGTGGCGCCGGGCACCAATGCCAAGTCCAACCCGAACTGCATGGCGTCCCTCAACGCCAACACCATCTTCACCAACGTCGCGCTGACCGACGACGGCGACGTCTGGTGGGAAGGCATGACCAAGGAAGCGCCGGCCCACCTGATCGACTGGCAGGGCCAGGACTGGACGCCGGAGATCGCCAAGGCCACCGGCCGCAAGGCGGCCCATCCGAATGCCCGCTTCACCGTGCCGGCCACGCAAAACCCGGTGCTCGATCCGTCCTGGGACGATCCGGCCGGGGTGCCGATCTCGGCCTTCATCTTCGGCGGCCGCCGCTCGACCACGGTGCCGCTGGTGACCGAGGCGCGCAGCTGGACCGAGGGCGTCTACATGGCCGCCACCATGGGTTCGGAAACCACCGCCGCGGCCGCCGGCCAGCAGGGCGTGGTGCGCCGCGACCCGTTCGCGATGCTGCCGTTCATGGGCTACAACATGAGCGACTATTTCCGCCACTGGCTGTCGATCGGCGAAAAAATCGCGGCCGCCGGCGGCAAGCAGCCGCAGATCTACACCGTCAACTGGTTCCGTACCGACGAGAGCGGCAAGTTCGTCTGGCCGGGTTTCGGCGACAACATGCGCGTGCTGAAATGGATGCTCGACCGCATCGAGGGCCGCGCCGGCGGCGCCGAGCATGTCTTCGGCATCACGCCGACCTTCGGCGACCTCACCTGGGACGGCCTGGAGTTCACCGAGGAGCTGTTCGCCAAGATCACCTCGATCGACGCGGATGCCTGGGCGGCGGAGTTCGCGCTGCATGACGAACTGTTCGACAAGCTGCGCCATCGCCTGCCGTCCGAACTGGACGCGACCAAGGCGGAGCTCAAGAAGCGCCTCAGCGCCTGACCTGACGACGGCGCATCCTGCGCCAGGCCATGCGAAAGCGCGGCGGGGAAACCCGGCCGCGCTTTTTCTTTGGCCGTACGCCGCCCTACCGGCTTGGTTAGTTGAAGACCAGCGTTTTTGCTGCGCCGATTTCACAAGCCACGCGCCGTGCCATTCGTTACGCTGGCATCGCCCATGGACATGGCAGCCCGTGACGCCCGGCAATTGCGGCGGTTCGCTGCCGCCGTGCGCCGCGTTCACATTGCCATCCGGCGCCTTGTTGATATTGCGCAGGAGCCCGAAATGCAGCTCGTCTATGCTGTTGGTGCGATGATGACGTACGGCAACTTTTTACAGTTTGCCATCGGGATTCCTGCCTGCGGTGCCGACGAATTGGTAACCAATCGATTCAGCCGGGATTCGAGGCATCCCTCCATGTGAGCGAATACTTTCGCCACAACAATGATTTCATCTTGGAAATTATGTCATGCAGGCAATGAAATCCGACACATTGCCAGCCGGGCAACCTAAAAAAGTAACGCCCATTTACAAATTAAACCTTGCCGTACGGCAATAACGTGCAACAATAGAGAAACAATATTTAACAATCGTGGAATAATCCGTTTCCCGATCGCAGGTGGACATCATGGCTTCCTTCGCTTCCAACCCCCAGGTCACCGTGCCGGCGCTCTCCGAAGAGCGCCGCAACGAGATATTGGACGAACTGATCGACATCGCCCTGAATGCCGCCAATGCCCAGATCGACGGACTGACCTCCCGCTTGGCCGATGCGCTGATGCGCACCTCGTCGGAATCCGGCAATGCCCGCGACGCCGGCCTGCGCGCCACTTCCGCGACCCTGCTCAAGCAGAACCGCTATCCCTTCTTCTATCTCGCCTCCGGCCGTCTGGGCCGCGCGCTGCGTCACGAGATGCGCGCCACCCGCCGCGTCGAGTTCGATCACAGCGAGCCGGCCGACCCGGCGCCGCAGCTGACGCCGGAACTGGAAGTCGACAAGAAGATTTGCCTGCTCAAGCTGGCGCGCAAGATCGAGGAAGAGCAAGCCGACCGCCTGGTCGCCCTCAATGCCCGCATCGCCTTCCTGCTCGGCGTCGACGACATCGATACCGCCCGCAATCCCTTCCGCCCGGCCGTGTTCCTCGAGGTGCTGCACGACTCGTGGTGCGAATTCCAGCCCGATACCGAGGCGCAGCATTTCGTCTACCGGCTGATGCAACCCGGCCTGTGCTTCGACATGGCGCCCATCCTGTATGCGCTGAATACCGTGCTGATCAAGCTCGGCGTCCTGGCGGGCATCGAGGAAGTCGCGCTGACGCCGCGCGCGCGCCCGGTCGCCGAGGAGCAGGAAGCCGTGGCCGCGGATAGCGAGACCGACCCGATCCGCCGCCAGCTGCGCAAGATGTTCCCGGCCGAGAAACCCAAGGCCACCGTGGAGCAGCCGCCCTCGGTCAGCGGCACCGGCTTTCCCGCGCTGTTTGCCGATACCGTGCTGAGCCACCAGGCGTCGCACCATGGCCTGCTCGACTATCTCGAGCGCTTCGAGCAGAAGCCCGGCATCCAGCTCACGCCGCTGTCGGCGCAACGCCAGGACGAGACCGGCCCGGCCCAGCTGGAGCAGATCCGCCGCGAGGCACCGGCCGACACCTTCACCAGCGCCGACCGCCATGCGCTCGACCTGGTGATCGGCATCTTCAACGTGGTCTACCGCGAGCGCGACCTGTCGCAGGAGATGAAGACGCTGATCGGCGGCCTGCAGATGCCGCTCCTGCGCGCCGCGCTCAAGGACAAGGAATTCTTCTTCCGCGAGGACCACCCGGCCCGCCGCGCGATCGAACTGCTCACGCGCCTGGCCGTCGGCTGGGACCGCAAGAGCGGCGCCGACGACCCGCTCTACCAGGCCGTGCTGCGCAACGTGAAGCGCATCCAGTCGGACCAGCGCATCGGCGTGTACGCGCATGCGATCGCCGACATCGAAGCCTTCATGAACAAGGAAGAACGCGATGTCGAGGCCGTGCTCGGCGCGCCGATCGCCTCGGCCATCAAGAAGGAAAGACAGCGCCAGGCCGTCAAGGCCGCGAAGCACGAGGTGACGCTGCGCATCAAGGATGGCGAGGTGGTCGCCTTCGTCGAGACCTTCCTCGAGGACAAATGGGTGACGGTGCTGACGCTGGCCTACGGCGTCAAGGACGACAAGCCGCAGGTCTACGACAGCGCGGTGAAGACCATGGACGACCTGTGCTGGAGCGTCAAGCCGAAGATCACGCGCGAGGAGCGCAACGCGCTGGTCGCCAAGCTGCCCAACATCGTCGCGCGCCTGAACAAGTGGCTCGATGCGATCAAGTGGCAGGACGAGGACCGCAAGCGCTTCTTCGACGAACTGGCGCGCTGCCATGCCGCGATCGTGCGCGCGCCCCTCGAACTGTCGCCGGAACGCCAGCTGCAGCTGGCCCTGAAGGTGGCCAAGAAGGCCGCCGAGCGCCGTCAGCGCCGCGCCGAGAGCCAGCTGCCCCCTCCGGAGCCGGACAAGTTCGATGCCCAGGTGGCTGGGCTGCAGACCGGTGCCTGGGTGGAATTCCGCCAGAAGAGTGGCATGAGCGTGAAGGTGCGGCTGGCCTGGGTCAGCCCGATGCGCAGTTACTTCGTGTTCGCCACGCGCGAGCGCAAGGAAGCGTTCTCGCTGTCGGACGAGGAACTGGCGCAGGCCCTGCGCGAGCGCCGCGCCGCGGTGCTGATGCCGGCCGGCGTGGTCGGGCGCGCCATCAGCGAGGCGCTGGGCGCGGCCAACGAGCAGGCGGCGCAGGCCGCGTAAGCCAGATCCGGTTTCCCTGTCTTTCCCCTGCTTTACCCTCCCGTTGCGGCCGTTCCCCCGGCCGCTTCTTTTTGCCGGCGCTCCCGCGTCAGGCGAAGCGCACCGAGTACACCGGCGGCAGCGTCGCCGAGACGGTGCGCCAGTCGTCGCCGCCGTTCTCCGACACCCACAGACCGCCCGTGGTCGAACCCATCATCAGCGTCGCGCCGTCGTCCGCCACCGCCAGGCCATGGCGGTAGACCAGGTCGTAGCAATGCTGCTGCGGCAGGCCGACGCGCAATGTCTCGAAGCTGCGGCCGCCGTCGCGCGTGCGCGTGACCGACATCGCCGCATCGACCGGTACGCGGCGCTGGTCGGCCGCGGCAGGCACGAACCAGGCGGTCAGCGGATCGGCGGGATGGGCTGCGACCGCGAAACCGAAGTCGGATACCAGGTCCGGATGCAGGGCGCCATCCGGTGCTTCGCCGTTCTGCACGCGGCCGAGCTGCACCCAGCGCGCGCCGCCGTCGCTGCTGCGCCAGATGCCGCTGTGGTGCTGGCACCAGAGCACATCCGGCGCCGCCGCGCACTGCACGATCGCATGCGGATCCTGCTGGTGCTGGACCTCGGCCTGCTCCGGCGGCATGTAGCCGGCGCGCATGCCGGAGGCCGACAGCATCCAGGTCTCGCCCCCGTCGCGCGTGGTCCAGGCGCCGCCGCAGGAAATGCCGACCAGGACATGGCGGCTGTCGCGCGGATCGACGCAGATCGAATGGATGCCCGGCACGTCGTAGCCGCCGCCGAAGAATTCGCGCCGCTCGGGAACGTCCCACAGCGAGCGCACCAGTTCCCAGCTGTCGCCGCGGTCGCGCGAGCGGAACAGGCCGCCCGGCAGCGTGCCGGCCCACAGCGTGCCCGGCTCGTCGCTGCCGCCGGCGGCCAGCGTCCAGATCAGCTGCAGCTTCCAGGCGACGTCGCCGGTCTCGCCTTCCGGCTGCGGCGGATAGGCCGGCACCGCGACCTCGGTCCATTGTTCCGCGCCGGGATCGCGGCGATGGAACTTGACGCCGAAATGGCCGAGATTGAGCGCGGCATACAGCGTGCCGTCGCGCCGGTCGTGCAGCGCCGCGGTGACCGGGTCGCCGAGGAAGGACACCCGGCCGATCTGCCAGCCGGATGCCTGGCGCGAGAGTTCGAACAATCCCTTGCGGGTCGATACCAGGGCGGTCTGGGTCATGGCGGGTCTCCGGTGGATGTGCGCGGGGCAAGCCGCGAGCTTAGCAAAGCGTGCCGCGAATGCACGCCGCAGTGCGGCAGACGGCGCGCCGCGGGAAAACGTCAGCCGCCGGAGAGCGCCTGCAGCACATGCACGCTGCTGGCCGGGCCGACGGCATCGTCGAGCGCCTTGCGGTCGCTGACGCGGCGGCCGTCGATGAAGACGGCCACATGCTGGCGCAGGTGGCCCTGCTCGTCGAGCACGTAACCGCGCAGGCGCGGATTGACGGCGAAGGCATCCTCGAGCGCGGCACGCAGCGTGGTCGCGGAGGTGCTCACGTCGGGCGTCTCGGTGAAGCGGCGCAGCTGCTGGGTGAAGGCGATGGTGGCCATGGAATCCGCGGAAGCCGGTGGGCGATGAGCGCATTATAGGCAGCGGCGCGCGAAGCAGCCATCCACGGCCGCCATGACAACCTGCCATCGCAGCGGCCGGCTCCGGCGCGCCCCGCGGAAAACGCCGATAATCGTGCTTCCGTTTTTCGACGCAGAGGATGCACGATGGATTTCCGCAGCGACACCGTGACGCGCCCGACGGCCGCGATGAAGGCAGCCATGTTCGATGCCGAGCTCGGCGACGACGTGTTCGGCGACGACCCGACCGTCAACCGCCTGCAGGCGATGGCCGCCGACATGCTCGACTTCGAGGCCGGCCTGTACCTGCCCAGCGGCACGCAATCGAACCTGGTGGCGCTGATGACGCATTGCCGGCGCGGCGACGAAGCCATCGTCGGCCAGCAATGGCATACCTACCGCTGGGAAGCCGGCGGCATGGCGGTGCTCGGTTCGATCCAGCCGCAACCGCTGCCCCACCAGCCGGACGGCACCATCGCGCTGGAAGACATCGAGAGCGCCATCAAGCCGGACGACCCGCATTTCGCCCGCACCCGCCTCGTCGTGGTGGAGAACACCCACCATGGCCGCCTGCTGCCGCTGGCGTACATGCAGGATGTGGCGGCGCTGGCGAAGAAGCACGGCCTGGCGGCGCACATCGACGGCGCGCGCATCTTCAATGCCGCGGCGGCGCTGGCGCAGCAGCAGGGCGGCGATCCGTACGACGCGGTGCGCGCGCTGTGCCGCGGCTACGACTCGGTGTCGGTGTGCCTGTCCAAGGGACTCGGCGCGCCGGTCGGCTCGGTGCTGCTCGGATCGAAGCCATTCATCGCCGAGGCCAGGCGCGCCCGCAAGATGGTCGGCGGCGGCATGCGCCAGGCCGGCCTGCTGGCCGCGGCGGGCATCCATGCGCTGGAACACCATGTGCGCCGCCTGGCCGACGATCATGCGCTGGCCGCGCGGATCGAGACCGGCCTCGCCGAATCGGTGGCCGCGCATGCGAAGCTCGGCGGCCGCGCGGTGGTGCACCCGGCGCAGACGAACATGGTGTTCATGGATGTCGACGGCGAGATCGCCGACGCCTTCCTCGCGCACCTGGCGGCGCACGGCGTGCGCGTGACGGCCGGTTACGTGAAGGCCGGCGCGCTGTCCATGAAGCGGCTGCGCTGGGTCGCCCATCTCGACGTCGGCCAGGACGACGTGCGGCGCGCGCTGGAGATCGTGCGCGCGTTCTGAGCGCGCGCATGCTGCCGAGGCTCCGGCGGCGCCTGCCGTCCGCGCATCACTCGTGGCGGTCGCGGCGCGCGTCGCCGGCGGCCGGCCGCGACGACTGTCCCAGTATCCAGGTCGCCGCCACGCCGGCGTAGACGGCCCGTTCGCGCTGCACCAGCGGGCTGTCCGCGAAGGCGGCACCGCCGAGTGTGTCGATCCGCACGAATGCGCCGACCCATGACCGCTCGAAGCGGCGCGACAGCGTGACGCGCAGCTGCGCGCCGGCATAACCGCCCGGCGCCGCGTAGGCGGGCCGCCAGGGCCGCGCCTGTTCCGCCGTCACGCCGTAGGTATAGGCATGCACGCCGCGCGACTGCCACAGGGGTCCGGCCGCCGCGCCGAGGCGCCAGCCGCGCAGCGCCGGTGCATCCTGCCAGCGCAGCGCCAGCACCGGCGCCGCGCTCCAGCCGAGCCGGCGCGGCGACGACTCCACCGTGAACACGCTGCGCAGCGGCAGCACGAGCATCAGCTCGGCATTGTCGCGCGCGGACCGCCACAGCGTCGCATCGAGGCTGGCGCCGACCTCGGCGGTCGGCCGCAGGTCGGGCATGCCGGCACGCGCCGGATTGTTCCTGCTGCGCACCGGCAGGCTGGCGTTGACGCTCAGGTCGAGCGCCAGGCGCTCGCTGTCGAACAGGCCGGCGCTGATGCCGCCGCGGCCCGCGCGCACATGACGGCCGCGGTACACGACATGAGGGATCGGTGCCGCGTAGCGCTCGGTCGAAGCTGCGCCGCGATAGCTCGGCAGGGACACGGCGGCGGCGCCGATGCCGGCTTCCCACAAGGGAAGCCGTTCGGCCTGCGCGCCATGCGTCGCGATGCCGGCCACGAGCGCGACGGCAACCCTGCCGGACAGTGCCGGCGCGCGGATCCGACGTTTTGACCGCATTGCGGCTGCGCTTACTGCGACGTGCCCGAGGTCGACGGCTGAGTCGCCGGCTGGCTTCCTGGTTGTGTCGCTGTCGTGCCTGCCGCCGGGGTCTGGCCCGACGGCGTGCTGGTCGACGACGACGTCTGGTCGGCAGGCTGCTGCGGCGGCGTGGCAGGTTGCGTGGCGCCGCTGCTGTCAGCCGCTCCGGTGTTGCCGCTCGCGCCGCTGGACCCGTTGCCGCCGCTGCTGGCGGCCGGAGATGTGCTGCCGGTGGCCGCATCGCTGGTGCCGCTGGTCGTTCCGCTGCCGGCGCCGGCGGCGCTGCCCGCATCGCCCCCCATGCCGCCGGCCGGCGTGGTGCCGGAACCGCCGCTGCTGCCGGCAGACGGCGCGGGGGCAGGTGGGGTCGCCGCTCCCGACGCACTCGCGCCGGAGGAGCCGCCTCCGCTCGAGGTCGACGGATCGGTGGTGCCGGCGCTCCGGGTGCCGGAGGCATTCTGCGCGCCCTGCGCCTGCATCAGCGATGCGCGCTCGGCCTGGGCGATCGCCAGTTCGCGCGCGGCCTTGGCTTCCTTCTCGCAGGCCTTCTTCGCATCGCCGACCTGGTCGCCGCAGTGGGCCCTGGCGACATCATGCTGCGCCTCGGCCTTGGCCTTGGCGAGGTCGAGCGCATTCTTCGGCGAATTGCGCTGATTCAGCCTGGCCTGCGCTTCGGCCACCTTCTTCTGACCGTCGGCTTCCGCCTTGCAGATGTCCTTGGCGTTGCCCTGCATGCCGTCGCAGCGTTTCAGCGCGGCTTCATGCTGCTGTTCGAGCTGTTTGTCCTGTGCCTTCGCGGCATCGGCCTTCTTGCCGAACAGGCCGCCCTGCGCCTGCGCAGCCGACGAGAACAGCAGGGCGAGCGATGCCGCCAGGACAGAGGCTTTCGTGTCGATCTTCATGCGCATCTCCATAACTGATGGTCCGTCACTGCGTTGTCGATCCGCCGGTGCTGCTGCCGGACGGCGTCGTGGACGAGCTGCCCGTGGGCGCGGTCGTGGTGCCGTCGGTATCGCCCGTGGTGCTCGCGCTGCCCGAGGTACCCGACGTGCCGGACGTTCCGCTGCCCGACGACGAACTGCCGCTACTGTCGGTCGAGGTGCCGCTGCCCGACGATGTGGCGCCGCCGGTACCGCTGGAGGATGTGCCGCCGGTGCTGCCGCCCGCGCTGCTGCCGGTGGTGTCGGTGGACTTGTCGCCGGTGTCGCTGGTGGCGGACGTGGAGCTGCCCGAAGTCCCGCTGCTGTCGACCGTGTCCGAGGTGGTGCCGGTACCGGAGGCGCCGGCCGAGGACGTGTCCGACGTGCCGCTGCTGTCGGTCGAGGTGCCCGAGGTGCCGGTGGCGGAGGTGCCGCTGTTGTCCGAAGACCCGCTGCCGGACGACGCATCCTCGGTGGTCGTGGTGGTGACGGTCGTGGTGGTCTTCTTCTTGCCGGACTTGGCGTTGCCGCTTGCCGAATCGCCCGTCGACGTGGTGGTGCTGGTCGAGGCCGGATTGCCGGTCGTGGTCGTGGTGGTGGTCTGCTGGCCGAATGCAGCGGTGGCCGTACCGAGAAGAGAGACGAAGATCGCCAGAGGTAGTTTCTTCATGGTTGCTCCTTGCTGTCGAGACATGCGGGCAACGCGGCCCTGGTTATCGAATTGGGAAGCCACCTGTTAGACGCCGCGCAAACCAGAGGTTCTCGCCATGCCGCGCGGCATGGCAGCGACGCGTTGCGCACCGGCGATGGCGAGGCGGCGGAACAGCATGCCCTTCGCCGCATGGAGCACGCAGGCCGGTATCCATCCCGGCGGATCGTCAGGCGGATGCCTGGCCGCGGCGCTGACGCTCCCATTCCAGCCATTGCTTCGGGGCCATGCCGGTGCGCGCGCCGAACACGCGCGCCAGCGCCGAGGCATTGGCATACCCGAGCGCATTGGCCACCAGCTTGACCGGCTGGCCCTCGCGCAGGCGTCCCTGCGCCAGCGCGATGCGCCAGTCGGCCAGATAGTCGGCCGGCGTCTGTCCGAGCGCATCGCGGAACGCGCCGGCGAAGGCGCTGCGCGACATGCCCGCTTCCGCGGCCATCGCTTCCAGCGTCCAGGCATCGCCGGGGCGCTCGTGCAGGGCCACCAGAGCGCGCGCCAGCCGCGCATCGGCAAGTCCGGTCAGCAGGCCCGGCTGGATGCCCGCCTCCTGCGGATGATCGACCAGCCAGCGCAGCAGCTGGATCAGCACCACCTCGAACAGCCGGTCGGCCAGCAGGCGCTGGCCGCAGCGCACGCGTTCCGTCTCGGCGAACAGCAGGCCGAGCGTCGCGCCGAGCCCCTCGACGCGCGCGATGGGCAGCACGATCAGCGGCGGCAATGCGCGCACCAGCGGATTGCGCTCGCCGCCGTCGAAGTCGAGCGTGGCGCAGGTGAAGTCGGATCCGTCGCGCGCCGGCGTGCGGAAGTCATGGGCCAGCGGCCGCGGATAGAACAGCAGCGTCGGCTCGTCGATGACGAGGCGGCGCCGCACGCCCTTGCGCGCGGGATGCTCCACCTGCACCTCGCCGCGCCGCAGGACATGCAGGAAACCCCGTCCCGGCTGCGCGTCGAAGCGGGTGGTGCCGCACAGCGGCCCGGCATGGAACAGGTGAGCGCGCACGCGGAAGCGCTCGAGCAGGGCGGACAGGCGATCGATGGGTTGCATGGGAAATCCTGTACGAATAGTGGCTTGAATTGGACTTTCTGCGCCCAATCGTATCGCAGAAGCGGCGACACTGTCTTCACGTCGCTGCCATGCAGGCGGCGCGTCACACCATCCGATTCCGTTTCCATGAAGGAGAACACCATGTCCCGCGTACCGCTCGTATCCCCCGCAGAAGCCGCCGGCGCCAGCCGCGACTTGCTGGCCCAGGTCCAGTCCGCCTTCGGCGCCACGCCGAACATGTTCCGCGCCGTCGCCAATTCGCCGGCGGCGCTGCGCAGCATGTGGAGCGCGTTCGGCGCGCTCGGCGGCGGCGTCATCCCGCCCGCGCTCGGCGAGAAGATCGCCGTCGCGGTGGCCGACCGCAACCGCTGCGAATACTGCCTGGCCGCCCATACCGCGCTCGGTCGCAAGGCCGGCGCCAGCGCAGAGGAGATGGCGGAGGCCCAGGCCGGCCGCGCAGCCGATCCGAAGACCGCGGCGGCGCTGCGCTTCGCGCTCCGGCTGGTCGACGAGCGCGGCGCGGTCGACCGCGCCGACATCGCGGCCCTGCATGCGGTCGGGTTTTCCGACGAGGAAATCGTCGAGATGCTGGCGCATGTCGCATTGAACCTGTTCACCAACTACGTCAATATCGCATTCGACGTGCCGGTGGATTTCCCGAAGGTGGGCCTGCGCGCCGCCGCCTGAACGGGAACGTGGCGCCGGGTCGGCGACGATCCGGCGCCACGCCGGCACACCACGGAGACACACGACCATGGACAAGTACTATCCGCCCGCCCCCGCGTTCGACGTCTGCGAGTGGCTCAATTCACCCGACCCGGTCACGCTGGCGTCGCTGCGCGGCCGCGTGGTCATGCTGCATGCGTTCCAGATGCTCTGCCCCGGCTGCGTGACGCACGGCATGCCGCAGGCGCAGCGCGTGCGCCAGGTGTTCGGCGAGGAAGACGTCGCGGTGATCGGCCTGCATACCGTGTTCGAGCATCACGACGTCATGACGCCGGAGGCGCTGCGCGTGTTCGTCGCGGAATACCGGTTGCGCTTCCCGATCGGCATCGACCGCCAGCGCCCCGGCGAGCGCATTCCCGCCACGATGCATGCGCTGCAGCTGCAGGGCACGCCGAGCACCGTGCTGCTCGACCGGCAGGGCCGCGTGCGCCTGCATCACCTGGGGCAGATCGACGACATGTGGCTGGGCGGGATGATCGGGCGGCTGCTGGCCGAGCCGGCGGCGGATGCGGCGTCCGCCGGCACCGGCCACGCTGCGCGGGATGCGGCGGACGGCTGCGCCGCAGGCGCCTGCCGCGCCGGCTGAGCGCCCGCCATGCGGGGCGCGTCCCGCCGCGGGGCAGCGCCCGGCTTTCCCGCTGTGGCCGCGGGGCCACGCACTGCGCCGTGCCGGCCTTATCGGCACCGCCCGCCGCTGCTATGATGGCCTGAGCCGCCGCACGCGATGCGGACGATTTCCCACCGCCGGGCCGCCAGGGATGCGGCCCGCGCACCACTCCGCCCGGGAGGCACCATGAATCTCGAAGAAGCGCTGGCCAAGGAAGGCGAGATGCGCCCCAAGCTGCTGGCCGCCATCGATGGCCGGCACCAGCTCGATCCGAAATCCGTCGCCAAGGTCGACGCCTGCATGCTCGGCAACTGGCTGCACGGCGAAGGCGAACGCCGCTTTCCCTTCGTGAAGAGCTTCACGCCCTGCGTCGAGGCGCACGATGCCTTCCACGCCGAACTCGAGAAAGTGGTCCGCCAGATCAACCTGGGCGAATACGACCAGGCCAAAGCCATGCTCGGCAGCGGGACCGCGTGCACCAGGGCCTTCGTGAACATGGTGACGGCGGTGCGCCAGCTGAAGAAGGACGCGAAGATGATCTGACCCGGCGCCTGCCGGGCCGGCGCCGTGCTAGCGGGCCGCCTTGCGCGTGCGCTTGGAGGCGTACATCGCGGCGTCGGCGTGTTCCAGCAGCGCGTCGAGTTCCGTGCCGTCATCGGGGAAGATTGCGAAGCCGATGCTCGCGCCGAGCGGCAACCGATGGTCGTCGAAATGCAGCGGCACCGCGCTGATGCGCTCGGCCAGCCGGTCGCAGTGCTGCTCGATCGCCGAACGGTGCGCAACGCGCGGCAGGACCACGCCGAATTCGTCGCCGCCGGTGCGGGCCGCGGTGTCGGACTTGCGGCAGGCCTGGCGGATGCGCGCGGCGACCTCGCACAGCGCCGCATCGCCGGCGCGATGGCCGTAGCCGTCGTTGATCGGCTTGAGCCCGTCCATGTCGAGATTGAGGACGGCGACCCGTTCCTCGTGGCGCGCGGCCTGGGTCAGCGACTGGCGCAGCCGGTCGTAGAACAGCGCGCGGTTGGCCAGCCCGGTGAGCGCGTCGTGGGTGGCGCGGTGATACAGCTCGCTGGCCTCGAACTGCGTCGCGTGGAACATCGCGGCGGCGATCAGCTCGGACATCAGGCCCAGCACCTGGACATCGGACTCCGAAAACGCATCGACTTCCGGCGACACCACCTTGATCACGCCGACCGTCTGTTCCTGGTGGTTGAGCGGCACCACCAGCATCGAGCGCAATCCCACCTTGCGGCAGGCTTCGCGGTCCACGCGCGGATCCGTCTCGGAGTCGGCGCACATCAGGATACGGCGCTCGCGCACGCACAGGCCGGACAGGCTGCCCTGCGAGCGGATGCGCAGGCCCAGCTGCGGTTCCGCGATGCCGGCCGTGGCGCGGTAGACCATTTCGTCGCCTTCGGCCAGTTCGACCACGGCGCCGGCGCCATGGGCCAGCACCTGGGCACGCCGGGCGACCAGGTCCATGACGCCGCCGAGATCGAGCCCCGCCTTGGCGATCTCGGTCTGCGTACGGATGATCTCGAGCAGCGTCGCGCTGTCCGGTGACGTCTCTGGTTGCTGCATGATGGATTCCGGGCGGCACGTGCATGCGGGCCGCCTCATTGTCGTCATGACGTCATAGTGGCACCTGCCATGTCAATCGGCAATGTCAGACTGGCATGGCCGCCGCATCTGCTGGCGAGCCCGCAACAGCGACTAAAGGACGGCTGTCCGGCGCTTACTTCGCGACCTTCACGCGGTTGACGAACATCACGCTCGGGAACGTGCGCTTGAGCAGTTTGCTGTAGAAGTTGTTCATCACCGCGCCGTCGTCGAAGCGGATGCGGTCGCCTTTCCCGAGCGCCACCAGGGGCGCGGCGAGCCAGGTGCTGCCCTTGTCGATCGAGACTTCGATGTAGGTGTATTCGTTGGCGTCGATGGCCTGGACCACGGTGCCGGTGCGGGTCAGTTCGCTGTCGGAGACAGGCGGCAGCTTCATCATCTGCGCGGCGGTGTCCGGCGACGGATGGCCGGGCGGCGGGCCGGCGACGGCCGAGCCGGCACAGGCGGCGAGAAGGGCGGACAGCGCGAGGCGGGCGGTGGCGAGGTTCATGGTGATCCCGGGAGGATGGGCGCGGAATTGCGCGCGTTCCATCAAGCAATTACCGCACCCGCCCCCGCAGGGCCGACTCAGCCGCCGGTGGCGGCCAGCGCCTCGTCCACCAGCGCCTTCAGCTGCGTTGCGCCAAAGCTCGGCATCGGCTTGCCGTTGACGAAAAAGGTCGGTGTCTTGCTCACGCCCAGCGCCTGGGCATCGGCCATGTCCCGGGCGATGATCCCGGCGATCTCTGGCGAGGTCATGTCGAGCACCAGTTGCTCCAGGTTCAGGCCGAGTCCGGCCTGCTCCAGCACCTTGAGCGCGCGGTCGGCGTGCGCCACGTGGTGCACCACCCAGGCATCCTGCGCCGCCAGCAGCGTTTCCAGCGCCTGCTGGTGCTTGCCCTGCTTGCGCGCCGCCTCCAGCAGCATCACGACCTTGTCCGAGCCCTGGTGGAAAGGCGTGTAGCGCAGCGTCATGCGGATGCGGCCCGGGTGCGCAGCCATCATGTCCTTGGTCAGCGGATAGAAGGCGGCGCAGGTCTCGCAGGCCGGGTCGAAGAATTCGACGATGTTGACCGGCGCCTCGGCGCGGCCGTACACCGGCGCGTGGAAGCGCACCAGGGCATCGCGGTGGGCGACGGCGGTCCGGGCCGCGCTCTCGGCCTGGCGGTCGCGCACCATGACGGCGGCGCTGCCGAAGCCGGCGAGCAGGATGGCGGCGGCGGAAAGGAAGACGATCTTGCGGTTCATGTCGGGTCGGTACGGGAAGAGTAATGGGCCGCGGCCAGCAGGGCGCCGATCGCGGAGAAGGCGACGGCCGACAGCATCGGCAGCGTCAGGAATCCGAACAGCAGGAAATCGATGCGCGAGCACGGCACGCCCTGCGTGCAGGGGATGGCCGCCTCGGGGATCAGCCCGGCCATCAGCAGCACGTGCGCCACCGCCACCAGCCAGCCGGCGAGCGCCAGCGGCATGGCATAGCGCACCACCGTGCGGTCGAACGGGAACAGGCCGACGGCCAGCACCGCGACCAGCGGAAACATGAAGACGCGCTGGTACCAGCACAACAGGCAGGGAGGCAGGTACATCACCTCGGACAGGAACAGCGCGCCGAGCGTGGAGACGGCGGCGACCAGCCAGGCGCCGAACACCAGGGCCCACGGGGTTGGTTTCATCGATAGGCTTTCATGCAAGCCGCGACGGCGGCAGGCTCTGCCGGTCGTCGCGGGGGATTCTCTGATTCGGGAAAGCCGGTGGCCGGGCTTCCCGGTTTTCGCATCGCGGGGCGGTTGCCGGCCCTTGGCCGGTACCGCGTGCGGCATGCCTCTTTGCCGCGCGGTGGCATGGCCGCGGTACCGCACGCGCTGCGCGGGCCGGCGGCGATGCGTTGCGGACGGCCACGTCGCGGCATGCCGTAGCAAGCCGCGTGCCGGGCGCCGATGCCGGATGGCACCGCTCTTGCAATGGCCGGACGAAGGCGCCCGTCCGCCCGCGTGGCCGGTGCGCTCCCGACCACCTGGAGCCTCCCCATGTTCTTCCGACACGTCAACCGCTATGCGGCCATTGCCGCGGCAATCCTGTCCTGCGCCATCGGCGCCGATGCCGCCGCCGACCCGCTGCGCGACAAGGCCAGATCGCTGTTCGGCTCGGCCAGGGCCGCCACGCAGCAGGAAATCGACGATCCGAAGGCACGCCTCGGCCAGGCCTTGTTCTTCGATAGCCGCCTGTCCTCGACCGGACAGATGGCGTGCGCGACCTGCCATTATGCCGAAGCCTGGGGCGCCGACAGCCGGCGCGCCTCGGTCACCGCGCGCGGCACGACCACGCGCCAGTCGCAGACGGTGTTCCATGCGCAGGATGCCAACGGCCTGCACTGGCTGGCCGACCTGGCCTCCGGCGCCGACCACGCGCGCGAGGCGATCACCGGCGGCATGGGCTTCGAGAAGCGCGAGCAGATCGTCGCGCGCATGAAGGAGCTGGGTTACGAGAAGCCGTTCCGCGCCGCCTGGCCCGGCGCCGGCGAGGCGGTGACGGTGGACCGCTATGCCGAGGCGCTGGAGGTGTACCAGCGCACGCTGCGCACGCGTTCGCCCTTCGATGCCTGGCTCGACGGCGACGATCGCGCCATGACGAAGAAGCAGGTGCGCGGCCTGCGGAAATTCATCGATACCGGTTGCGTCAATTGCCACGTCGGCCCGCTGGTCGGCGGCACGATGAAGCAGCGCTTCGGCCTGGTCGAGCGCTACCCGACCGATACCGGCCGCCCGGAGCTGGACATCGGCCTGATGCAGAACACCGGCAGCGAGCGCGACCGCGACGTCTACCGCGTGCCGCCGTTGCGCAACATCGCCAGGACGCCGCCGTATTTCCACGACGGCTCGGTGGCCGACCTGAGGAAGGCCACCGAGATCATGGCGCGCGTGCAGCTGGGTCGCCAGCTCGACGACGTGACGATCGGCGAACTGGTGGCCTTCATGGAATCGCTGACCGGGCCGATCCCGCGCAATTTCCATCCGCCGAAGGGGATTCCCTTCGTCTCGCCGGCGGCCGCTCGGGCGGCGCGCTGAACCGGCCGGGTCGGCGTCAGGCGGCCGGCGTGCCGCCGCCCGCCGCCTCGACCGCATCGATGAAGAAATAATCGCCCTTGCCGCGCCGCTTGACCTGGTACATCGCGATATCGGCCTGGGCGATCAGGTAGCCGGGCGCGACCGCCGGGCCGGCGTGCACCGCGATGCCGACCGACATGCCGACGTCGACGGCGTGGCCGCCGATGTCGACCGGCTCGGCCAGCGCGTCGAGGCACTGGCGCGCGACGATGGCCGCGCCGGCGCGCGCATCGGTCAGGCCGGTCAGCAGGATCGCGAACTCGTCGCCGCCCAGGCGCGCCACGGTATCGACCCGCCGGCGACCGTCGGACAGGCGCTCGGCGACCGCGCGCAGCACCGCGTCGCCGGCCTCGTGGCCCCAGGCGTCATTGATCGGCTTGAAGCCATCCAGGTCGCAGAACAGCAGGGCCAGCTCGCCACCCTCGCGCTCGTTGCGCGCCATCGCCTGCTGCAGGCGGTCTTCCAGCACCGAGCGGTTGTACAGGCCGGTCAGCGCATCGTGCTGGGCCATGTAGCGGAATCGCTCCTCGCTGGCGGTGTGCGCCGCCACCTCCGCGTGCAGGCGGTCGACCAGCACGTTGAAGCCGCGCGTCAGATCCCCTACCTCGTCGTCGTGCCGCACCGGCAGCTGGGCGAGCGGCCGGGTGCCGTCGGCCATCTCGCGCATCGCGCGGCCGGCCTCGATGAGCGGGCGCAGCGCATGCGGCACGGCCACACCCAGGATGCCCAGCACCACGACGACCAGGATGACATTGCTGCGCACGGCGAAATCGCGCATCTCCCGCGCCGGCCGGAACGCCTCGGCGGTCGGCATGCGCGCCACCAGGAACCAGCCGGTGGCCGGCACCGATTCGATGCAGGCCAGTTCCTCGATGCTGCGCGCATTGACCGTCACGCCGCAGCCGCGGTAGCCGGACATGGCGCGATCGTGCAGCAGGTCGACGCCCCTGGCCGGCGTCGGCTTGAGGATCATCGACGGATCGGTCGACGACACGAACAGGCGGTCCGCCGGCGAGATCAGCAGGAAGCCGCCGGTCTCGCCCAGCGCGGTGTCCTGCAGCTTGTCGAGGAAGCCGGGCGTGTCGAGCAGCGCCACGCCGGCCAGCACGGCCGTGACCTTGCCGGCGGCATCGCGCACCGGGGCGGCGAACACCACGGCGGCATTGCCGGCGACGGTCTCGCGGGCCGGACTGCCGATCGTGCTGCGGTTCTCGCGCAACGCCGCCTTCATCCAGTCGAGCGCCATGTAGTCGGCGGCGCGGCGGCCGATCGCCACGGGATATTCGGCGAGCAGGCCGCGGCCGTCGGGCCGCACCACCAGCAGGCCGCCGGAAAAGGCCGGCTGGCCGCGCTGGCGGTCGCGCACCCAGGCCTGCAGGCGTTGCGGGTTGCCCAGGAGTTCCGGCGCGAGATCGTCGGCGTGGCTGGCGATGAGGGCAAGGCGTGCATGCACCTGCTGGTCGACGTCGCGCGCGACATACCGGGCCAGCGCCATCTGCTGGACCTCGGCCAGCTGGCGCACCTGTTCGTCGAGCATCGGCATGGCCACCATCTGGCGCACCGCGATGCCGATCGCCGACAGGAGCACGCCGAGGGCGATCAGGCGGAACAGGATGCTGTGGACGTTCAGCAAGCGCATGGCGGGTGGCGCATCCGCTGCGTGCGGCGCGCGTCTTGACGTCGTCGGGTCTGCATCGAGACGGGCACCTCCCCGCGCCCCGCGGCGACGGCTCAGGGGGCCGCCGCGTCGCCCCAGATGAATTGCATCTTCACGCGCACGCCGGCCTGGTCTTCGCTCAGCATCTCGCGCACGCTGAAGGCAGGTTGGGCGGTATCGCGCCGTACCGGCCGCGCCAGCGGCCTGCCGTCGGCATCGACGATGGCCTGCACGATCGGCTCGGTGCTGCTGCGGCCGCGCCCGCTGACCACCGCCAGCTCGCCGCTGGCCAGGCCCACCACGGCGCCGATCGGATAGACGCCGAGCACGCGGATGAAGCAGGCGGTCAGCATCGGGTCGACGCTGCGCTGGTCGGCCAGCAGGATGTCGGACAGCGCCTCGTTGGGCAGCAGCGACTTGCGGTAGCTGCGGGTGGATACCCGCGCGCAATAGCGGTCCGCCAGCGAAATCACCTTGGCCGGCAGCGGGATCGCGGCACCGGCCACGCCGGACGGATAGCCGCTGCCGTCCTCGTTCTCGTGGTGCATCAGCACGTAGGACAGCCACTCGGCATCGTCGACGCCGGCGTCGCGCAGCATGTCGGCGCTGCGCTGCGGATGCTGGTGGATGATCGCCAGCTCGTCCCGGGAGATCGCCGACAGGCGGCTTTGCAGCTGCTCCTGCTGCTGCAGCATGCCGATGTTCATGGTCAGCGCCGCGGCCATCATCGTCAGCACCTCGTGCGGCCCCTTCTGCAGCGCGCGGCCGACCAGGCAGGCGACGATCGCGGTATCGATGCAATGGCGCACCGCATAGGTGCCTTCCTGCTGGTTGAGGAGAATGCAGGCGAGGGAAATGTCGGGATCGCGCGCCGCGGCATCGGACAGCTGGCGGGCCACGTCGAGCACGGCCCCCGGCAGGCCGCCGGGCGCGTCGCAGTCGCGCGGGCGGAACAGCAGGCCTTCGAGCCGCCGGTGGGCCTGGTTGATCAGGCGCAGCACGGATGGCTGGCCGGCGGCATCCGGTCCGGCCGGATCCGCTGTCGCGACTGCAGGTTGTTCCATGACGTTCCTCGTGGTGGCCGGACTGCCGGCAACGGCCTGATGTCCGACCATTGTAAGTTGAGCAGCCACTTCCGACGAGAAACTGTTGTACCGCGGAAACACCATACTTGCTACGGGGAAATCCTGCGGAAGCTGGGAGTATGATGACTGCTCCTTCGTGAACCCGCTCCGCCCATGGCAACGATCGTCAATCAGCGCCTTGCCAGCCTGCGTTCGCTCGTGGTGGACGATATGGCTCCCGTGCGGCAGAACATCCGCACCCAGCTCGGCCAGCTCGGCATTGCGCACGTGGACCAGGCCGCCACTCCGGACGAAGCCATCGGCGCGATCCGTCGGCAGTCCTACGACATCATCGTCTGCGACTACAACCTGAACCGCGAGACCAACGGCCAGCAGGTGCTGGAATACGTGCGCTCCCAGGGCATCCTGTCGCCGGCGTCGATGTTCATCATGGTGACGGCCGAGAGCAGCTACGACTTCGTCGCCTCGGCCGCGGAATTCCAGCCCGACGCCTACATGATCAAGCCGCTGACCGGCGCCAAGCTGCTCGAGCGCATCGAACGGCTGCTGGACCGCCAGGCGGCGCTGCGGCCGATCGCCGGACGGCTGGCGCTCAAGGACCTGCCCGGCGCAGTGGCCGAATGCGATGTCGCCATCCAGGCCCAGCCGAAATGGGCGCTCGACATCATGAAGCTCAAGGCCAATGCCTTGCTCGACCTGGGCCGGCCCGACGAGGCGCGCGCCGTTTACCAGAAGGTGCTCAAGGTGCGCGACGACATCGTCTGGGCGCGCCTGGGCCTGGCGCGCTGCCACCAGATGGCCGGCGAGCTCGACGCGGCGCGCAAGGTGGCCGCCGAGGTGCTCGAACTCAATCCGCGCTACGTGATGGCCTACGACCTGCTGGCGCGCGTGGCCGAGACCGAGGGCAAGGAAGCGGAGGCGCTGGAAGCGCTCAACCGTTCCTGCGAAGTGGTGCCGTCCGCGCGCCGCAGCCGCATGGTCGGCGACGTGGCCTATCGGACCGGCAATCTCGACCAGGCGAAGGAAGCTTTCTCCCGGGCCCTGCAGCAGACGCGCGGCTCGGTCACGGCGCAGCCGGGCGACCTGCTGACGCTGGCCCAGGTGCATGTCGACACCGGCGACGCCAAGGCGGCGCTCGACCTGCTGGGCGGTGCGCCGAAGCATTACGCCGACGCGCCGCAGTTCGTCGCCACCCGCGCGGCGGTGCAGGCGCAGGCGCATGTCAGCCTGGGCGACGAGAAGGCGGCGCAGGCGGCCTTCGAGGCGGCGCGCGAAGCCGCCGGCGCCATCGAGGGCGGGCGCGACGATGCCGCCGCGCTGGCGCTGGCCAAGGCGGCCTTCTCGCTCGGCCGCGAGGAAGAGGGCGCCGAGCTGCTGGCCAAGGCGGTGATGGCCGATCACGAGAACCCGCGCCTGGTCTCGCTGGCGAAGAAGGTGCTGCGCGACAGCGGCAAGGAAGAGCTGGCCGCGAGCATCGTCGACCAGGCCCAGAAACGCGTCGAGGCGATCGTCGCCGAGGCCGGCGCGCTGATGCGCCAGGCCCGCTTCGACGAATCGCTGGTGCGCCTGGAGGAAGCGCTGCAGAGCATGCCGGACAACACCGGCGTGCTGCTGGCGGCGGCCCAGCTGCACCTGCTGTGGATGAGCCAGAAGGGCATCAACCTCGACTACGTGGCGCGGGTCAACCATTACCTGTCGCGCCTCGATGTGCTCATCCCGGGCAACGAGCGCGTGACGAAGATGTACCGCTTCATGCGCGAGACCCTCTCGCGCGCGCCGAAAGCCTGACCTGCGCGCCGGGATGCCATGGATCATCGCCTCGCCGCCGCCATCATCCACGACATCAAGAACGCGCTGGGCGCGCTCGAGGGCGAGCTGCTGGCGATGACGGACGCGCCCACGCGCGAACGCGCCGTCTCGGCGCATGGCGCCTGCCGCACCATGCGCGAGCGGCTGATCGGCTTCCTCACGCTGTACCGCGCCGACACCGGCGGACTGGCGCCGCGCGTGGACGAGGTGTTCCCGGCCGATTTCCTGGCCGCCGTGCTGCGCGAGCATGCCAGCGTCAATCCGGCGCTGCGTTACGCGGTCGACGATGCCGCCATGCCTGCGCTGGCCTTCTTCGACGAGCACCTGGTCGGCCTGGCGCTGGAAGCCGCCTTGCAGAATGCCGGACGCTTCGCCCGCTCCGCGGTGACGCTCGGCTGCCGCGCGGACGGCGACGACCTGGTGCTGTGGGTACGCGACGACGGCCCCGGACCGGGCGCCGCCGAGGCCACGCCGTCCACCGGCCTGGGCATGTCGCTGTGCGGCGCCATCGCGGCCGCGCACCGGCGCCACGGGCGCGGCGGCAGCGTGTCGCTCGAGGCCGCGCCCGGCGGCGGGGCGCTGTTCCAGATGCGCCTGCCCTGAGCGTGCCGGCGTCCGCACGGTCGTCGCCCGCCCCTGCCGCTTTCGACACCTTGCGGACCGGTCGGCCATGCTTTCCGGCAACTTTGGCTATACTCGCCTGTCCGGCATGCGGCCGCGGAAGACTCCGGCCGCATGCCCCTACCGGCTGGCGCCGCCGTGCTGCGCCCGACCAGGCCGCCGTTCCAGCGGAGGCCTCCGCACACAACAACAAGACATGCAGATCAAGCCCGTTTCTTTCCTCGCCGCCGCGCTGGCCCTGCCGCTCGCCATCGCGCCCGCGCTGGCGCAGGCCGCCGCGCCCGAGGCGCCCGCCGTCACCGCCGTGCGCCTGTTGCCCGGCGAAACCATCCGCCTCGATGGCACGCTGTCGCATCCGGCCTGGCAGCGCGCCCCGGTGTTCTCGGCGTTCGTCGAGAAGGATCCGCAGCTCGGCCGCGCGCCGTCCCACGAGACCCGCGTGCAGGTGCTGTTCGACGAGCACGCCGTCTACGTCGGCTTCACCGCCTTCGACCCGCGTCCCGACGAGATCCGCGCACCGCTGGTGCGCCACGACGGCATCAACCGCACCCAGGATTTCGTGGTGGTCTATCTCGATCCGATCGGCAGCAAGCGCTCGGCGCAGTTCTTCCGCGTCAACGCCGCCGGCAGCACCGCCGACGGCATGCATACGGCGGCCGACGACAGCGAGGATTTCTCGCCGGATTTCGACTTCGACGCCGCCGCCCATCGCAACGCGCACGGCTACACCGCCGTGCTGCGCATCCCGTTCGCGTCGCTGCGCTTCGCCGAAGGCGTCGACGGCGGCTGGCGCATCATGGCCGGGCGGCGCGTGCCGCGCGACCGCCTCTACCTGTACACCTCGACGCTGGTGCCCAACGACGCGCCGAGCTTCATCGCCACGCTCAATCCCCTGAAGGAGGTGGCACGGCCGGCGCAGCATCACTTCCTGACGATCCGCCCGACGCTCACGGTGCGCACCGAGCGCGACCGCCCCGCGGGTGCGCCGGCCACGCGCGACACCGACGTGCTGCCCTCGCTCGACGTCAAGTGGCGGCCGACCGCCCAGGTGGTGGTGGACGGCACCATCAAGCCGGATTTCTCGCAGGTCGACCTCGACGTGCCGCAGCTGGGCGGCAACAACCGCTACGCGCTGTTCTTCGCCGAGAAGCGGCCGTTCTTCTTCGAGGCCAGCGACCTGTTGCGCTCGCCGACCGAGGCGATGTACACGCGCAGCTTCACCGCGCCGCGCTGGGGCGTGCGCGCGACCTGGCGCGGCAACGTGCACGCCGGCACCGCCATCGCGGTCGACGACCAGGGCGGCGGACTCACGCTGCTGCCGGGCACCTACGGCACCGGCTATGCGGAGCAGCCGTCGTCGCGCGTGCTGGCGGCGCGCCAGGTCAGCAATTTCGGCATGGTCCAGGCCGGCGGGCTGGTGGCGCTGCGCCGCTATGCCGACGGCCGCGGCGACAACGCGGTGGCCGGCCCCGACATCGCCTGGCAGGTCGGTCCGCAACTGCGCGTGCGCGCACAATGGCTGCATTCGCACACCACGGCGCTGCCCGATGCCACCGGCGCGCTGCGCAAGGGCGCGGCGATCGACGGCGACCGCGTCTACGTCAAGGCGGTGCACCAGACCGACACCACGCAGGCCGACGTCACCATCGACGATATCGGCAGCGGCTTCCGCCACGACTCCGGCTTCGTCAACCAGAACGGCACCCGCTTCGTGAAGCTGCATTACGGCCACGGCTGGCGCCACTGGGGGCCGTTCAACGAGTTCTGGATCAACCTGCTGGGCGACAACAAGAGCGACCGCCGCACCGGCAAGACCATCGGCGGCACCATCTTCCCGGGCATCTGGCTGTCGGCCGCGCACAACACCGAGTTCGAGTTCGAGATCCATCCGCAGGGCCGCACGCGCGCCTCGCCGACCAGTCCGCTGATGCACGAGAAATTCATCTGGACCCGTTTCTCGACCACGCCGGCCACCTGGATACCGCAGCTGGAATCGACCCTGCTGGTCGGCCGCATCGCCGACGTGGTGGCCGACGCCGTGCGCCGCGGCGCGCAGGGCGACGTGATGCTGCGCATGCGTCCGCACCGCCGCTTCGAGTTCGAGCCCAAGCTGTCGTTCGCGATGCTCTACCGCGACGGCGGCCTGACCTACCGCGAGACCGCGCTGGCGCTCAAGGGCATCTGGTTCTTCGATGCCCGCAGCAACCTGCGCATGCTGGTGCAGCGCACCTCGCTCGACCGCCGCGCCGAGCCGCGCGTGGATGCCGCGCGCGATACCGGCACGGTGACCTCGCTGACCTACACGCTGCGCCAGTCGGCCGGCACCGTGCTGTACGTCGGCGCCAGCCATGCGTCGGCCGGCATCGGCGCGAAATCGAAGGGCAGCGAAGCCTTCGTGAAGCTGCAGGCCGACGTCGACGAGGTGCGCCGCCTGTTCTGATGCCCCGACCGCAAGGAGAACGCCGATGTTCCTTCCCCGCCTGATGTCCTGCGCCGCCGGTGCGCTGATGCTCGCCATGCTGCCGGCCGGCGCCGGCGCGGCCGGCACCACGGCCGCCGAACTGCGCCGCGAGGTCGAGGCGGTCGAGCGCGCCTTCGCCCGCACCATGGCCGAACGGAATTTCGAGGCTTTCACCGCCTTCCTCGCCGACGATGCGATCTTCTTCTCCGGCCCGACGCCGCTGCGCGGCAAGGATGCCGTTGCAGCCTGGTGGAAGCGCTATTACGAGAAGCCGGAGGCGCCGTTCAGCTGGGAGCCCGACGAGGTCGAGGTGCTCGATTCGGGCGACCTGGCCATGACCAGCGGCCCGGCGCGCGATCCGTCGGGCAAGGTGTTCGGCCGCTTCACGTCGGTCTGGAAGCGCGAGGCGCCGGGCCGCTGGCGCATCGTGTTCGACAAGGGCAATCCGGTCTGCCACTGCGAGCAGCCGGGCAAGCCGCAGGACAAGAACCCGTGACGCCGGCGCGGCCGCGCGCCGTGCCAGGCATCCTCTGCCATCCACCCCGCCAGGAAGCCCCCTCCATGCGTATCGCCTCCTTCCCGCTCGCCGCCGCGCTGTCGGCCATCGTGCTGTCCGGCTGCGCCGTGTCGGTCAATGCGCCGCCGTCCGAGAAACGCGCGGTGTCGCGCACCATCGTCGTGCCGCCGACCCGCCAGTTCGAATACGACCGTTTCCACTATGCGCCGGCGGTGCGTGTCGGCGACACCGTGATCCTGTCCGGCGTGCCTGCCTGGAAAGGCGCCACCTATGCCGAGCGCGTGCGCAACATGTTCGAGACCGTCAGGATGACCCTGGCGGCGGCCGGCGCCTCAATGGAGGATGTGGTCGAGATCACCACCTACCATGCCGGCGCGAAGGACACCGCGGCGTTCAGGCGCGAGTTCGACGAGTTCCTGGCGATCCACGGCGAATACTTCCGCCGCGACTATCCGGCCTGGACCGCGGTCGGCAACACGAGCCTGCTGGCCGACGGCGCACCGGTCGAGATGCGCGTGATGGCCGTGATCGGCGCGGGCCGCCAGCGCGAAAAATAAGCGGCGGCGCGCATCGCCGCGCGCACTTTCCGGTGGATTCGCCATCCAAGCGGTACGACGGCGCCAATGGCGGCGCCCATCAGGATGGCGGCCCATGAAGCTGACAGTGGAAACCCAGGCCGTGCCGTTCCGCGAAGAGGAACCGCGCGCCTTCTGGCTCGGCAACCAGCGCATCGCGGTAATCGAGATCGTCGACCGCTGGCTCGCGCCCGAGTACGGCTATTTCAAGGTGGCCGGCGACGACGGCGCCAGCTACATCCTGCGCCACGACCTGCCCAGCGACGAATGGGAACTGACGCTGTTCGCCGTTCCCGGCGAGGCCGCGACCACCCTGGACGGCGCGGTGCGGACGGGGTTCTCCGGTAGCGCCTGACGACGCCCGCCGCAGGGCCATTGCCGGCGCGGCATCCTTTCCTGCATGCATCGCAAAATTTTCGCCGCACGGAAACCGATGCGCCTGGGCACAGTCCTAACCGGCTGTGCAGCGGGCAATGATTCCGGGAAGCTTGCTGCCGCGATTCACCACGGCAAGGATTCCATGACTCTGTTCCGCACTCTTCTCGCCCTGGCCAGCGCGCTGGCCGTCACCTCCACCGCCCACGCCGAGATCGGCGTCACCGGCGAATTCGGTTCCACCGGCGTCGGCACCCACGCCACCATCCCGCTCAACGAACAGCTCAACCTGCGCCTGGGCGCCAACTACCTGCGCCTCAACCATCGCGGCAGCACCGCCGATCTCGACTACGACATCAAGCTGCGCACGCGCACCTGGGATGCGCTGCTCGACTGGCATCCGCTGCGCGACAGCGGCCTGCGCCTGACCGCCGGCGCCGCCCTCAACGGCAACCGGCTCGACGTGCGGGCCCGCGCCAATGCGACCGGCACCTATGTGATCGGCGGCCGCCGCTACAGCGCGGCCGATGCCGGCACCATCGACGGCGCGGTGTCCTATCGCAAGCTGGCCCCCTATCTCGGCGTCGGCTGGGGCAACGCGGCGCGGCCGCAGGGGTGGAAAGTGTCGGCCGACCTCGGCGTGCTGTTCCAGGGATCGCCGTCGACGCGCCTCGAGAGCCGCGACTGCGGCGCGCCCGGCGCGCTGTGCGCCCAGCTGGCGTCGGATGTGGCGCGCGAGCGGCAATCGCTCGACCGCGAGGCGCGCAAGCTGCGCTTCTACCCGGTGCTGCGCGTGGGCATCAGCAAATCCTTCTGACGGCGCGGCAGCGCCACGCCGCTTGATGCGCCGCAGGGGCGCGCCTGCGCGAACCGCTTTGCGGGCGCGGCGCGCTCTGGCACACTGGATGCCATCCCCGGTTTCCATGGCGCCACCATGCCGCAACCGCTGTCCTGCTACTACCTCGACGAACCGCTCGGCGACGACGAATTCGATTTCGTGCGCCAGGCGCTGATCGGTCCCTGGGCGAAGTTCCGCACGCGGGCGCTGTCGCTCGAGCAGCGGCGCGTGCCCAATGTCCTGCCCGCACCCGACCGGCACGGCCGGTATGGCGAATCGCGCGAACAGCGCGCCGAGCGCGTGCGCGCCAACCTGCGCCATGCCGGCATCCGCAACGACAACGGCCGCCAGGTGGTATGGGTGATGCCGCGCGATCCCGAATGGGATGCGATCTTCCAGTTCGCCATCCGCGAGGAAACCGGCTTCGCCCCTTTCGTCGCCCAGCGCTGGTATCCGCGGGAAGGCGGCGAGCCGCAGCGCGGCAGCATCCGGGTAGTGGATACGCAGATGCTGATCGAGGGACTGTAGCAGCGCCCACAAGGTACCCGGCCGGTCCTGTTGGGAAAGAGCGCCCGCTCGACCGTTGCCCGCGCAACATGCACAATGGCGGCAACGCACGCGGAGCGGTTCGCCCCGCGTCCCATCCAGCCACCGGGAATCCACGCATGCACATCAGTTTCTGGGAAGACGACGCCATGCTCGATGCCGATGCCATCGTCATCGGCGGCGGCATCATCGGCCTGCAGACCGCGCTCGAACTGCGCGCGCTGCGGCCGCGCGACCGCATCCTGCTCCTCGAGCGCGGCCTGCTGCCGGCCGGCGCCTCCAGCCGCAATGCCGGCTTCGCCTGCTTCGGCAGCCTCACCGAGATCATCCACGACATCGACGCCATGGGCGCGGACGCCGCCGTCGCGCTGGTCGAACGCCGCTGGCGCGGCCTGAGCCGCCTGCGCGAACGCCTGGGCGCGGCGGCGATGGGCTACGAGGAGTTCGGCGGCTACGAGCTGCTGACCGATGCCCAGGCCGGCGCGCTGGAGCGCCTCGACGACGTCAATGCGCGCCTGCATCCGCTGTTCGGCCGCGAGGTGTTCTCGGTCGACGCGGCGGGTCTGGCGGCCAGCGGCTTCGGCCCGCAGGTGAGGACGCTGGTGCGCAATCCGCTGGAAGGTCAGGTCCATTCCGGCCGCATGATGCGCGCGCTGGCGCAGCTGGCGGCCAGCCAGGGCATCGAGATCCACACCGGAACGCAGATCACCCGCATCGAGGAAGACGGCGCGCTGGTGCGCGTGCACGCGGCCGGCGAACGCCGCCTGGCGTTCCGCGCGCCGCGCGTGGCGGTGTGCGCCAACGGCGTCGCGGCGGCGCTGCTGCCGGACTGCGGCATCGTGCCGGGACGCGGCCAGGTGATCGTCACCGAGCCCATTGCCGGCCTGCCGTGGCGCGGCACCTATCACTTCGACGAAGGCTTTTACTATTTCCGCAATGTCGGCGAGCGCATCCTGTTCGGCGGCGGCCGCAACCTCGATTTCGCCGCCGAGGAAACCGGCGAGATGGTGCTGACCGAGACCATCCAGGCGGCGCTGGAGCGCCTGCTGCACGAGACGATCGTGCCGGGCAGGGCGCCGCGCATCACCCACCGCTGGGCCGGCATCATGGGCTTCACCGCCGACAAGCAGCCGCGCGTTGCGCGCATGTCCGAGCGCATCGTGCTCGGCTTCGGCTGCAACGGCATGGGCGTGGCGCTGGGCGCGGACATCGCGGCTGAAGCCGCATCGCTGATGGTATGAGATCCCGGCGCGGCGGCCGGGACACGCATTGACGAGGAATCAGGAAGCGCTGTTGCCGATGTCGCTCCGGCGCAGCATGCCGGGGGTCAGCGGCGGCTCGCTGGCCTGGCTGGCGGCCTTCCAGGCGGCCGCGGCGCGGTCCTGGGCCAGGCGCAGGCGCACCAGGTCGAGCACCGATTCGATCAGCATCGCGCGCCGGCTGGCCGCCGCTTCCGACATGCGCACCATGGCCTCGTCGGTGCAGGGCAGCTCGAAGTCGCCATCGCTGCGCCGCGCCGCATGCATTTCCTTCCAGATCGCATCGTAGTCGGACGACTTGCGGCACACGTGCTTGTCGGTCGGCGGCAGCTTGTTGGCGTTCGAGATCAGGATCAGCTTGCTGCATTCGGCCGCGCGGCCGATCTCGCGCACGATGGCGATCATCAGCTCGCGCGGACGGCAACCGTACAGGTCGCGCGTGATCTGCTTGATGCCCATGCTGCGGTCGGTGGCCAGCATGCCCTGCAGCCCGCCGAGCTTGACGTGGCGGATGCCGTCGCGGCGCAGCAGCACGAAGGCGGCGGTGTAGATGCACAGTCCGCGCGAATGCAGGCGCAGCACCAGGTCGCCGTCGCGGCGGCTGGCGTCGCCGGCCGACAGCGCCAGCTGGTAGACGGTGCCGGAACGGCCGACGAACTCGCCCAGCGACAGCGGCTGCAGCGCCGCCTTGCGGGCCACGTCCGCCAGCGGCGAGTGCAGCAGCACGTCGTAATGTTCCATCAACACGCCGACGCGGTCGGCGCAGGAAAGGCCCGGCGACAGGTAGGGCTGGTGCAGGCGCGTGCGCAGCGCGGGGGCCGTCCTGGCCATCTCGCGCAGCGCCGGCACGCTGTTGATGTACTGCAGCCATCTGCGTGTCTGCAGGGGGTGCAAGGCATATCCGATCAGCATCATGGCGGTGTCCTTGATACCGGAGCGACGCCCGGGCACGGCGTTGGCGGCAAATCCCGTGGTTGGCATGTCGAGAATCTGTGAAGACGTGAATCCAAGGCCTCATGGTTTCACCGAGGCGGTCACTCCGGCTTGAGGAAGCACAAGCGGTCCCGCTGACGGAATCCCTGCGCGCGGTTTGCGCCGGCGCGCCGCGGCAATCCCTGCGGCAAGACCTGATAGACTTCAGCGTCGCTTTTTCCGGCGCCGACCCGCGCCCCATCACTGGAGGATCCATGACCGCTTCCACCGTGCTCCACAAGAGCATCGCCCTTGCCTTGCTGGCATCGTCCTTCGGCGCCGTCGCCCAGACCGCGCCCGCTCCCCAGCCTGCCGCCGTCTCCGCGAACGCGCCCGCCGCGACGCCCGCCGTGCTGCTGGCGCCACCGATGACGCCCGCCACGCCGGTGGTCGACAATTATTTCGGCACCCAGGTGATCGATCCCTACCGCTGGATGGAGAACATGAAGGCCGACGCGTTCCAGACCTGGGCCCGCGCCCAGTCGGACTACGCCGCCGCCGTGCTGGCGCGCATCCCGGGCCGCGATGCGCTCAAGGCCCGCCTGGCCGAGCTCAACAACGCCGCCGAGAACATCTCCGGCATCGAGACGGTCGGCGGCCGCCTGTTCTACCTGAAGAGCGAGCCGGGCCGCAACGTGCGCCGGCTGTTCATGCGCGATGCGCAGGGCAACGAGCGCGTGCTGCTCGACCCGAGCGCGATCGACGCGTCCGGCGCCCATCAGTCGATCGACTTCTACACGCCGTCGCCGGACGGCACGCTGATGGCCGTCGGCCTGTCGCATGGCGGTTCGGAAGACAGCGTGCTGCGCATCCTCGACATCGCCACCGGCAGCTTCCTGGCCGAAAGCATCGACGGCGCCGGCCTGAACCACGAGGGCATCGGCTGGCGTCCCGACAGCCGCGCCTTCTTCTACAACCGCCTGCCGCCCGCCGACAAGAACGGCGTGCGCGAGCGCTACAACAAGAGCGCGGTGTACGAGCACGTGGTCGGTCAGGATGTTTCCAAGGACCGCGCCGTGTTCGGCTACGGCGTGACGGTCAAGCGCCATTTCGCGGTGCCGGATCTGCCGGTCGTGCTGACTTCGCCGGATTCGCAGTATGCGGTGGCGGTGGTGCTGCACGGCGACGCGGTGGACCGCTCGGTCTATGTCGCGCCGCTGTCGGCCATCAACGGTCCCGACACGCCGTGGCGCCGCATCGCCGGCCCGCAGGACCAGGTCAACTGGGTGCACCTGCGCGGCAACGAGCTCTACCTGCTGTCGCACAAGAACGCGCCGCGCTACCAGCTGCTGTCGATGGACATCAAGGCCGATCTCTCCAAGGCGAAGGTGGTGGTCGCCAAGAGCGATGCGGTGCTGAAGAAGGCCGCGGTGGCCAAGGATGCGATCTACCTGCGCACGCTCGACGGCGGCGTCTCGCGCCTGGTGCGCGTGCCGTTCGACACGAAGCAGCCGCAGCCGGTGGCGTTGCCGTTCGACGGCACGGTGCTGGAAATCGTCGCCGACGGCAGCACGCCGGGCGCGATGGTGAAGCTGGAAGGCTGGACCGAATCGCCGCGCATCTATCGCGTGTCGCCGGAGGGCCAGGTGAGCGATACCGGCATGCTCAAGCCGTCGCCGGTGAGCTTCGCCGACATCGAGGCCAAGCGGGTGATGGTCAGGAGCCATGACGGCACGCTGGTGCCGCTGTCGATCCTGCACAAGAAGGGCCTCAAGCTCGACGGCAGCAATCCGGCCATCGTCAACGGCTACGGCGCCTACGGCATCACGCAGGAGGCGCGCTTCGTGCCCAGCCGCCTGGCATGGCTGGAGCGCGGCGGCGTGCTGGCGGTCGCGCATGTGCGCGGTGGCGGCGAGTTCGGCGAGGAGTGGCACAAGGGCGCCCATATCCTGAACAAGGCCAACACCATCCGCGACTTCATCGCCTGCACGGAGTACCTCGTCTCGGCGGGCTACACCTCCAGCAAGAAGCTCGCCGGCACCGGCGGCAGCGCGGGCGGCATCACGGTGGGCGGCGCGATCACGCAGCGGCCGGAGCTGTTCGCCGCGGCGCAGAGCGCGGTCGGCGTGTCGGACATGCTGCGCATGGAGTTCACGCCGAACGGCCCGCCCAACATCGCGGAATTCGGCACCGTGCGCAAGAAGGCGCATTTCGAGGCGATGTACGCGATCAGCCCGTACCACCGCGTCAAGGATGGCGGCAAGTATCCGGCGGTGATCCTGACCACCGGCATGAACGATCCGCGCGTCGACGCGTGGATGCCGGCGAAGTTCGCCGCGCGCCTGCAGACGGCGACCACCAGCGGCAAGCCGGTGCTGCTGCGCATCGACTACAAGGCCGGACACGGCATGGGGTCGACCGTGGGACAGCGCGTGGCCGAGACGGCGGACGTGTGGTCGTTCTTCCTCTGGCAGATGGGGGATCCGGCGTTCCAGCCGGCGAAGTGATGCCGGCGACAAGCCTGCGCGGGTGAATCCCGGGCCCGTTCATCCCTCGGTGGGTGAACGGGCTTTTTTCATGGCCGTCGAGACGGCTTGTCGGTTGATGGGCTGGCGCGTTCGGGTCTCTTGCATGTGCATGACCCTCGTCCTTGGCACGCGAATGACTCGTGTCCTTTGCATGCGCATGATTCAGTTTCTTTGTACGTTCATGAGACTGTTCCTTGTACGCGCATGAGACTGTTCCTGGTACGCGTATGACGAGCCAGCGGGCGAGGGGGACGGGGTCGGCGCTACGCGGCCCGGCATACCGCCACCTGCGTGGCGTGTATCCGGCTCGCCGCTCCGCACCGACCCCGTCCCCCTCGCCTGACCGAGTACGCGCATGCACCGTGAATGCGGGCGCCGTCGCTCCTTCCACCTGGCAGGGGGAGGGGATATCGGGGAGGCTCACATGCAGACACGCTTGCCAAGTCAGAAGCGGACATGCCGGCGCTTGCACTGCCACGCTTTTGGAGCTGCCGACGTCACGCCTTCCGAAACGGATCAGGGCCAAAACTTGTCTGAGGCCGCAGGCCGAGTTGTTTTGGACCCCGTTTCGGAAGGCGTGTCGTCGGGCGCCCGCAGGGCGACCCCGCAGGGGCAGCGGAACAGCGTGGCGGTGCAAGTGCCGGCATGACCGCTGCCTGCATACCCAGGACAACAGAAGTGAAGCGGCGCGCGACCACCCACTCAAACGGCAGCCGCACTCTCCCGCCCGAACAACTCCTCGAGCCCGCCGCACACCAGACTCATCGCCGCCTCCAGCGCCTGCGCCAGTCGATCCAGCTCGTCCTGCAACGCCTGCCGCGTCAAGGCATCCTCGAGCGCAGCCGCCGCCGCCTGGACCGCCACCGCCCCGATGTTCGAGGACGCCCCGCGCAGCGTGTGGGCCTGGATGCGCGCCGCGTCATAGCGCCCCGCCTCCAGCGCCGTGCGCACCTGCTCCATCGACTTGCCCTGCGTCTGCAGGAACAGTTGCAGCAGGCTCAGGTAGAACTCCCGGTCGCCCCCCGCGATGTCGAGCCCCGCCGCCAGGTCGATGCCCGGCAGCGATGCCAGCGGATCCTCGTCCCGAGGCACCGGCGGCGCGGCCTCGGGTGTCTCGATCGGCACGCTGATCCAGCGCGACAAGGTGCGGTACAGCTGCGACGGATTGATCGGCTTGGTCAGATAGTCCTGCATGCCCTCGCGCAGGCAGCGCTCGCGCACCTCGGTCAGCGCATGGGCGGTCATCGCGACGATCGGCATGTTCGCCCAGGTCGCATCGGCGCGAATGTGCGCCGTCGCCGTGTGACCGTCCATGCCCGGCATCTCCAGATCCATCAGCACCAGGTCGTAAGCCCCCGGGCCGGCGTGGCGCAGCTTCTCCAGCGCCACCTCGCCGTTGTCGGCCACATCGGTCGAGATGCCGACCATGTCGAGCAATTCCACCGCCACCTGCTGGTTGATCTCGTTGTCCTCCACCAGCAGCACATGCACGCCGTGATAGCGCGGCACCGCGCGTCCGCCCGGCCGCTCGCCGTGGGCCGGCGGTGCGAACACCGTCACCAGCGTGTCGACCAGCATCGACTGGTTGATCGGCTTGCACAGCGTCGCCGCGGCGCCGGCCGCGTGCGCCTCCTCTTCCACCTGGTCGCGGCCGAAGGCGGTGATCAGCACCATCTGCGGCGGCTCCGTCAGCGTCGCGTCGGCGCGGATTTCGCGCATCATCTCGATGCCGTCGGTGCCCGGCATCTGCCAGTCGGCCAGCACCAGCCGGTAGGGATCGCGCGCAACATCCGCCGAGCGGATCGCCGACAGGGCCCAGCGCGCGCCGTCGGCCACGTCCACCCGCACCGGCAGCGCCCGCAACGCCTCGGCCAGCGTGGTGCGCGCGGCGGCATTGTCGTCCACCACCAGCACGCGGGCGCCGTTGAGCGCCGCCGGCACCACCGACAGCGTCTCGGCGAATTCCACCGGTCCGCTGGCCACCGTGAGATCCACCGTGAAGCGGAAGGTGGTGCCGCGCCCCGGCGCGCTGTCGACGCGGATCGTGCCGCCCATCAGCTCCAGCAGCCGCTGCGAGATCGACAGGCCCAGGCCGGTGCCGCCGTACTTGCGCGTGGTCGAGCCGTCGGCCTGCACGAACGGCTGGAACAGCCGGCCGGTCTGTTCCGGCGTCATGCCGATGCCGGTATCGCGCACCGCGAACTCCAGCCGGGCGCAGCCATCGTCGGCAGGGGCGCGCAGCCGGCAGGACACCTCGATCTCGCCGGACTCGGTGAACTTGATCGCGTTGTTCACCAGGTTGATCAGCACCTGGGCCAGCCGCACCGGATCGCCCACCAGCGCGCGCGGCACCTCGGGTGGAACGTGGAACAGGTATTCGAGCTGCTTGTCGGCGGCCTTCTGGCTGGTCACGGTGGCCACGTTGGCCAGCACCTGGTCGAGCGAGAACGGCACCGCCTCGATGTCGAGCTTGCCCGCCTCGATCTTCGAGAAGTCGAGGATCTCGTTGATGATTTCCAGCAGCGAGCGCGCCGCGCTCTGGATCTTGCCGACATAGTCGCGCTGCTTGGCCGACAGGTCGGTGCGCAGCGCCAGGTGCGACAGGCCGATCACCGCGTTCATCGGCGTGCGGATCTCGTGGCTCATGTTGGCGAGGAATTCCGACTTGGCGCGCGTGGCGTCCTCGGCGCGCTGGCGCGCATCGGATTCGGCGGCCATCTTCTCCTCGATCAGCTTCGCCTGGCGCATCAGCGCGCCGGCCTGCAGGTCGAGCGCCAGCTGCTGGGCCGCCTCGCGCAGCAATGCTTCCTCGTCGGGACGATAGGGCTGGCGGTTGCGCTTGGCGCCGACCAGCATGAAGCCGGTCAGCAGTCCGCGGTGGGTCATCGGATAGAAGCGCTGGTCGCCGTGCAGGCCGTCGAGCTGCAGCGGCTGCTCGCCGTCGAGCAGCGCATGCGATTCGGACAGCGACAGCTCGAAGGTGCGCGGCGCGCCCTCGAGATCGCCCGCCGCCAGCGTGAAACGGTTGCCGTCGGCGAGGTAGATCGCGGTGCCGTCATGCTCGGCGAAGGCCGTGATCGCGCGCCGGTAGGCGGCGAACAGGCTGTCCGGATCGTAGTGGGCGGCGGCATGGTCGATCGCCGCGCGCAGGGCGACCTTGCGCGCATGCCAGTGCGGATAGAAGCGCGCCTGCACCAGCCGCTCGGCGAAGCGCCGCAGCGGCGGGTAGGCCAGCACGACGGCCGCGCCGAGCAGGGAGTCGACCAGCAGGCTCTTCCAGCGCTCGGGGATCTGCAGCAGCGGCTGCACCCAGGCGTTCACCGCCCACACACCGGCGGCGATGCACAGCGCGATCACCGCGAACACCGCCAGGCGGTTGGCCGCGAAGTCGACATCCAGCACCCGGTGGCGCACCGTCGCGTACGTGAGGATGATGTTGCCGCTGAGCGCCAGCAGCAGGTTGGCGTTCTCGAACAGGAAGCGGTCGTCGGCGATGAACACGCCGGTGCCGAACATCAGGTCGATCAGGATGTTGCCGATCACGTAGAAGAGATGCAGCGACATCGCGAACACGATCCACAGGAAGCGCGGCTTGTGCTCGGCGCGCGCATGCGCCCAGCCGTCCCACATGATGGCGATGCACACCAGCCAGGACAGCGGGTCGACCACGCGCAGGCTGTAGCGCATGAAAGGCGTGAACCAGGAGGCCGGCGGCAGGAAATAGGTGGTGATGGTCACCAGCGCGAACAGCACCAGGTAGGCGCGCAGGATGCGGTAGAACAGCCGTCCGGCGCGGCCGACCGCGCTGCCGGTCTCGCCGGAGTAGGCCAGGGCGAAATAGACGAACGCCAGCGCACGCGCATGCCAGGCGATCCAGTCGAAGATCCACAGGCCGAGGCGCGCCTGCGACGACACCAGTTCCCAGGCGTAGTAGGGCGGGACCGCCAGCAGCAGGGCCAGCGACAGGGCGCGCAGCGGACGCGCGTCGGGACGGCGCAGGGCGATCAGCAGCGCCAGGAAGGCCAGCGGCAGGCTGGTCAGGCAATCGATGATGCGGTACCAGACCCGGGAAGAGGGATAGCCGGTCGGCTCGGCGACCAGCACGATGCGGCGCTCGCCCTCGGTGGCCAGGAGCGTGATCGGCACCCTTTCGCCGGTGGGAATCTTCAGCAGCGCATGGCCGCGCTCCTCGAAGCGGAGCAGGTCGCCCTCGCGCACGCCGGCGCGTTCGAGCGGGCCGCCCGGCACCAGCTCGGTGACCTGCCAGCGGTTCGGACCGCCGTCGGCGAATGCGATGTGGCCGCCGAGCGTGCCGATGCCTTCGCCGCGCTCGGCCAGCCACGACTGCAGGCCGACCGCGATGTCGGCCAGGCAGACGAAGGAGACCACCAGCAGGAACCACTTCCACGCGGTATTGGACAGGGCGAAATGTCTCATGGCGCCATTCCGATGGCGGTATGCGCGGGAAAACCTGCGGCCGCGGTCGGCCTGGCGTCAGTCTGCACCCCTGCTCCCCGCGCGGGTGGACGAAAGCCTGTCACTTTAGCAGATCGGCAATGCGGCCAGCCCGTTTCGGCGCCGGGTGTGTCATCGGCACAAAAAAACCCCGCGCGGCACGGCCGGGCGGGGTTGAAATCCATCCCTGGAGGGGAGGAGGAGACATCGGGTGGTGTCAGCGTGCGTAGGCCCGGTAAGGGATATCGCGCACGCGCAGGCCGCCTCTGTCGGTGGCGCTGCGGGACACGTCGAAGACGTCCGCAATCGTCAGGCCGGAGGTCCGTCGGACTTCGGCCTGGCTTGCGGCCGTTTTACCCAGCCGCTCGGCGAGACGCGCGAGCGACGGAACGGCAAAGCAGTCTGCCAGCGAAAGGGGTGCCGGCGTGGTGGTGATGGTGGTCATGGCAGGAACCTCGCGTAGCGGTGGACGGGCGCGGCTCAGGCGCGCGCGGCGATCGAGCGCAGTTCGGCGGCCAGGGCCGGGTCGCGGCCGTCGGCTTCGTCGGCCATGCGGTTGAGCGTCAGCATCGACAGCAGCGTGGTGCGGGCACGGCGCTCGTCGCGGGTCTGGCGCGGCTTGACCACCAGGATGGCGGCGCGCAGCAGGCCCGTCAGCAGCGGCTCGAACACGAGGAAAATGGTACCGACGATGGAAACCGCCAGGAGCGGCATGGCCAGATCGGCGAATTCAATGGCGGCAGGTGTGGCGACATTCAGGAATGACATGGTATTTACTCCCTTTCAACTCGCTTGTGGATGAGTTGCTTTTCACGATGTTGCGACGCAGTATAAGCAGGCGAGAGATATAAATCCAATTCCGTTTTACAATAAGTGCGATAATTTTCGTGAATACCTAATCCCTGGGACATGCCATGAGCTTCCTGACTCTCGACCTGAACTTATTGCGGGTATTCGATGCCGTGATGACCGAGCAGAACCTGACGCGCGCCGCCAGCCGCCTGGCGATGACGCAGCCGGCTGTGTCGAATGCGCTGCGCCGCCTGCGCGACGCGCTGCACGACGAGCTCTTGATCCGCACCGCCCACGGCGTCAAGCCGACGCCGCGCGCCGAGGAACTGTGGCCGATCGTGCGCAATGCGCTGGCCAGCCTGGAAGCCGCGGTCGCGCCGACCGAGTTCGACATCTCGAAAGTGCAGTCGACCTTCCGCATGGCGATGGCCGACGCGACCGCCGTGCTGTGGCTGCCCTCGCTGGTGCGCTCGATCGAGAGCGAGGCGCCCGGCATCAACATCCGCATGGTGCCGCTGACCACGCGCGAGCCGCGGCCGATGCTGATCCGCGGCGACATCGACCTGGCGATCGGCTTCTTCCCCGGCGTGGTGGCGCAGCTGGCCGGCGGCCCGGACACGCCGATCCGCCACGAGAGGCTGTATTCCGGGCGCTACGTCTGCGTGATGCGCAAGGGCCATCCGCTGGCCGACAAGGACCTGACGCTGGACGCCTACTGCGGCGCCAACCACCTGCTGGTGAGCTTTTCCGGCCGCGCCCACGGCCTGACCGACGAGGCGCTGGCGCAGCTGGGCCGCGAGCGCCGCATCCTGCTGACGGTGAACCAGTTCTTCACCGCCGGCCGCGTGGTGGCCAACTCCGACCTGATCACCGTGCTGCCGCGCCACCTGGTGGCCTCGACCGGCATGCCGGGCGCACTGGTGGTCAAGGAGCTGCCGTTCAAGCTGCCGGACGTGCATGTCGACATGCTGTGGCACGAGCGCGACGCGCGCAGCCCGGCCCACAAGTGGCTGCGCAACCACCTGGTGGCGACCACCGCGGACGCGATCGAGCGCACCAAGCTGGCGGCCTGAGTGTCCGCCGGCCGCATGTGGCCGGCCGCACCTCGCCGGCCGCACCTGGCCGGCCGCACCTGGCCGGCCGCGCCTGGAATGCGCACGGGCGTGCGCCATCCGGCGGCAGAGCCGCCCATGATGCGACGGAGCGGGGATTACTTGATGTGCAGCTTGGTGGTGTTCTTGACTTCTTCCATCACCGCGTAGGTGTGCGTCTCGCGCACCCCCTTCAGCTGCAGCAGCGACTTGCCGAGGAATTCGCGGTAGGCGCTCATGTCCTTGACGCGCGCCTTGATGAGGTAATCGAAGCCGCCGGCGACCAGGTGGCACTCCAGCACTTCCGGAATGACCTGCACGCTGCGCTTGAAGGCATCGAAGACTTCGGGCGTGGTGCGGTCGAGCACGACCTCGATGAAGACGAGCAGCGACACGTCGAGCAGCTCGGGATTGAGTTGCGCGGTGTAGCCGAGGATGTAGCCGGCCTCCTGCAGCTTGCGCACGCGCTCGAGGCAGGCGGCGGGAGACAGGTTGACGCGGTTGGCCAGTTCGACGTTGCTGATGCGCCCGTCGTTTTGCAATTCGGCAAGGATCTTCTTGCTAATCTTGTCCAGCATGATGAGGCTGTAACCTCTGAGAGAATTTTGTTCGGCGGAATTTTCGCATTAAATACAAAATTTTGATAGCGCCCCCGAGAACCGGAATTAATCCATAGCGTTCGCTCGTACAATCCCTGCATCGTTTTGGGGCGCCAACTCCTGCCAGCCGTCTTCCCCGCGCGCCCCGTGTTCCGGACCCCTTTCGAGATTGCGCGCCATGCTGACGACGACCCGTCCCGCCGCCCTGTCGGCCTCCGAATCCTTCCCCTTCGCCGCCTTCCATGAAGAAGTGCTGCACAACCCGGCCCCGCTGCGCGCGGCCATCACCGCCGCCTATCGCCGCGACGAGCGCGAGGCGGTGCAGTGGCTGCTGTCGCAGGTGCGCACCACGCCGGGTTCCCAGGCCGAGGTCGATGCGCTGGCGCGCCGCCTGGTGGAGGCCGTGCGCACCAAGCGCACCCGCGCCTCGGGCGTGGACGCGCTGATGCATGAATTCTCGCTGTCGTCCGAGGAAGGCATCGCCCTGATGTGCCTGGCCGAGGCGCTGCTGCGCATCCCCGACCACCAGACCGCCGACCGCCTGATCGCCGACAAGATCAGCCGCGGCGACTGGAAGAAGCACCTCGGCGAATCGCCGTCGCTGTTCGTCAATGCCGCCACCTGGGGCCTGCTGATCACCGGCAAGCTGGTGTCGACCAACAGCGAGCAGGGTCTCGGCTCGGCGCTGACCAAGCTGATCGCCAAGGGCGGCGAGCCGCTGATCCGCAAGGGCGTGGATCTGGCCATGCGCATGCTGGGCAACCAGTTCGTCACCGGCCAGACCATCGACGAAGCGCTCGAGAACAGCCGCGACAACGAGAAGCGCGGCTACCGCTATTCCTACGACATGCTCGGCGAGGCCGCGCTGACCGCGAAGGATGCGGCGAAATACTACGCCGCCTACGAGAACGCGATCCACGCGATCGGCAAGCAGTCGGCCGGCCGCGGCATCAAGGACGGCCCCGGCATCTCGGTCAAGCTGTCGGCGCTGCATCCGCGCTATTCGCGCGCCCAGCGCGAACGCACCATGAACGAGCTGCTGCTGTCGCTCAAGCGCCTCTTGATGCTGGCCAAGCAGTACGGCATCGGCCTGAACATCGACGCCGAGGAGGCCGATCGCCTGGAGCTGTCGCTCGACCTGATGGAAGCGCTGGCCTTCGATCCGGACCTCGCCGGCTTCGACGGCATCGGCTTCGTGGTGCAGGCCTACCAGAAGCGCTGCCCGTTCGTGATCGACTATCTGGCCGACCTGGCGCGCCGCAGCGGCCGCAAGTTCATGGTCCGGCTGGTCAAGGGCGCCTACTGGGATGCCGAGATCAAGCGCGCCCAGGTCGATGGCATGCCGGGCTTCCCGGTCTACACGCGCAAGGTGTACACCGATGTGTCCTACCTGACCTGCGCGCAGAAGCTGCTCGGCCTGACCGACGTCATCTATCCGCAGTTCGCCACCCACAACGCGCACACGCTGGCCACCATCTTCACCTGTGCCAAGGAACGCGGCATCACCGATTACGAGTTCCAGTGCCTGCACGGCATGGGCGAGACCCTGTACGACCAGGTGGTCGGCCGCGACAACCTCGGCAAGCCCTGCCGCATCTACGCGCCGGTCGGCTCGCACGAGACGCTGCTGGCCTATCTCGTGCGCCGCCTGCTGGAGAACGGCGCCAACTCGTCCTTCGTCAACCAGATCGTCGACGAGGCGATTCCCGTCGAGCGCCTGATCGCCGATCCGTTCGAGACCGCCCGCCAGCTGCACGGCGAGCCGCATGCCAACATCCCGAAACCGGCCGACCTGTTCGGCGCCGAGCGCAGGAATTCCGCCGGTGTCGACCTGTCGAACGAGGACGTGCTGCGTTCGCTCGACCAGTCCTTCGCCGCGCTCGGCGCGCAGCAATGGCATGCCGGGCCGATCATCGCCGGCGAGGTGCACGCGAACGCGGCCGAGCCGGTGCGCAATCCGGCCGACCGCCGCGACGTGGTCGGCCATGTGATCGAGGCCGGCGCCGCCGAAGTCGAGACCGCGCTGGCGGCCGCCGAGGCCTATGCGGTCGACTGGCAGATCACCGCCCCGTCCGAGCGCGCCGCCATCCTGATGAAGGCGGCCGACCTGCTCGAACGGCACCAGACCGAACTGATGGCGCTGGCCGTGCGCGAAGCCGGCAAGTCGCTGCCCAACGCGATCGCCGAGGTGCGCGAGGCGGTCGACTTCCTGCGCTATTACGCGGCCCAGGTCGACGGCTCGCAGAATGCCCAGGCGCTCGGCCCGGTGGTCTGCATCAGCCCGTGGAACTTCCCGCTGGCGATCTTCCTCGGCGAGGTGAGCGCCTCGCTGGCGGCCGGCAACGTGGTGCTGGCCAAGCCGGCCGAGCAGACGCCGCTGATCGCCCACCGCGCGGTGCAGCTGCTGCACGAGGCCGGCGTGCCGCTCGGCGCGCTGCAGTTCCTGCCGGGCCGCGGCGAGACCGTCGGCGCCAGGCTCACCGGCGACCGCCGCGTCAAGGGCGTGATCTTCACCGGCTCGACCGAGGTCGCCCAGATCATCAACCGCACGCTGGCAAAGCGCGCCGCCGAAGAAGGCAGCGACATCGCCTTCATCGCCGAGACCGGCGGCCAGAACGCGATGATCGTCGACTCGTCGGCGCTGCCGGAGCAGGTCGTCAACGACGTCATCAGCTCGGCCTTCGACTCGGCCGGCCAGCGCTGCTCGGCGCTGCGCATCCTGTGCCTGCAGGAAGAGATCGCCGACAAGACCATCGAGATGCTCAAGGGCGCGATGGAGGAACTGCGCGTCGGCACGCCGGACCGCCTGTCGATCGACATCGGCCCGGTGATCGACGAGGAAGCCCAGCGCGGCCTGAATGCCCATATCGAGCGCATGAAGGGCAATGCGAAAGGCTTCTTCCAGCTGCCGCTGGGCCCCGAACACCAGCACGGCACCTTCGTGGCGCCGACCGTCATGGAGATCGGTTCGATCGCCGAACTCCAGCGCGAAGTGTTCGGCCCGGTGCTGCATGTGCTGCGCTACCGCCGCGACGACCTGTCGGCCCTGATCGATGCGATCAACGCGACCGGCTATGGCCTGACGCTCGGCATCCACTCGCGCATCGACGAGACGATCGACTTCATCACGGCGCGCGCCCATGTCGGCAACATCTACGTCAACCGCAACATCGTCGGTGCCGTGGTCGGCGTGCAGCCGTTCGGCGGCGAGGGCAAGTCGGGCACCGGTCCGAAGGCGGGCGGCCCGCTCTACCTCAAGCGCCTGCAGCGCCAGTCGGCGCTGGCGCTCGGCGCGCACACGATCCATGCCAGGAAGGTCAGCAATGCCAACACCTCGGCGCTCGACCAGCTGCTGGCCTGGGCCAAGAGCCACGGCCACGAGCGTGTCGCCGCGCTCGGCGAGCAATACGCGCATGCCGCGCTGGTCAACACCTCGCTGGTGCTGCCCGGCCCGACCGGCGAGCGCAACACGCTGTCGTTCGCGCCGCGCGGCGCCATCCTGTGCGAGGCATCGAACAGCGCCGTGCTGCTCAACCAGCTGGCCGCCGTGTTCGCCACCGGCAACAGCGCCTGCGTGACGGCCGGCACCGCCGCCGTCATTCCGGCCGGACTGCCGGGCGCGGTGCGCAATGTCATCCGCACCGTCAACCGCCTCGACGATGCCGACGAGACCTTGCACATGGCGCTGGTGCACGCCAGCCATGCCAGCCAGGTGCGCAACGTGCTGGCTGCGCGCGACGGCGCGCTGGTGCCGGTGATCGAGACCACCGAGGACGGCGTCATCCCGCTGTGGCGCCTGGTGGCCGAGCGCGCGGTCTGCGTCAACACCACGGCGGCGGGCGGCAATGCCAGCCTGATGACGCTCGGCGCGTAAGACGTTCCTGGCATCATCCCGGCGGCCGCGGCATTCCGCGGCCGTCGTTCCTTGTGCCGCCGGGACAGTGGCGCACCGGCACGCATGCCCGGCCGATCCGTCATGACGCCGCGCAGATCGCTGCGATGCATCGATTGAACCGTCGCAACCGGCGCGTTTGAGCGATCTCCTGTCCGGCGCCGGGTCGCAAAAACTTTCGGCGGATTCGTCCATCGCATACGGGACCCGCCACGAAAGCACCCCGCGATGCATTGCCTGCGACCGATCTTCCCCATCCGCCCGCCGGACCCGGCACCGGCAGGAAGGTGATGCCGATGCCCTATTTCAAGCCGCCTGCCCGTGCCGCCACGGCGACGCTGCCGGCCGGCACGCCGCACCGGACCATCGGCCTGCGCCAGGCGATCGCGTTGATCGTCGGCGTGGTGATCGGCGCCGGCATCTTCAAGTCGCCGTCGATGGTGGCCGGCATGACCGGCGACGCCGGCTGGATGTTCGCCGCCTGGGCGCTCGGCGGCGCGATGTCGATCGTCGGCGCGCTGTGCTACGCGGAACTCTGCACCACGTATTCCCATACCGGCGGCGACTATCATTTCCTCGATCGCGCCTACGGCAGGTCGGTCTCCTTCCTGTTCGCATGGGCGCGCTTCTCGGTCATCTCCACCGGATCGATCGCACTGCTGGCCTTCGTGTTCGGGGACTACCTGCAGCAGGTGCTGCCGCTGCCGGTCGGCAGCCGCGACGCGGGCGCGGCCCTGTATGCCGGCAGCGCCATCGTCCTGCTGACGTGGATCAACCTGTACGGCATCCGCACCGGCCTGTCGACCCAGTCGTGGCTGACGCTGGTGGAGATCGGCGGGCTGCTGCTGATCGTGCTGGCGGCGTTCGCGCTGTCGGGCGGCGCGGCGCCCGCGCCCGCGCCCGCGCCGGCGCAGTTGCCCGCCGCCGCTCAGGGCGGATCGTTCGGCCTGGCGATGGTCTTCGTGCTGCTGGCCTATGGCGGCTGGAACGAGGCCGCCTACATCAGCGCCGAACTGCGCGACGGCAAGCGCAACATGGTGAGAGCAATGGTGTTCTCGCTGCTGGTCATCACCGCGCTCTACCTCGCGGTGACCTGGGCATTCTGGAAGGGCATGGGCATCGCCGGCATGGCACGCTCCGATGCCATCGCGGCCGACCTGCTGTCGATGGCGTTCGGGCCTGCGGGCGAGTCGCTGGTCTCGGCGATGATCGCCATCGCCGCGCTGACCTCGATCAATGCCACGGTGATCGTCGGCGCGCGCTCGAGCTACGCCGCGGGACGCGACTGGCCGGTGCTGCGCCGGCTCGGCGTGTGGAACGAGGCACGCGGCACGCCCGCCAACGCCTTGCGCATGCAATGTATCGCGGCGCTGCTGCTGGTGCTGGCGGGCGCCTGGAACGGCGATGGCTTCCGCTCGATGGTGGAATTCACCGCGCCGGTGTTCTGGTTCTTCTTCCTGCTGTCCGGCCTGTCGCTGTTCGTGCTGCGGCGGCGCGATCCGCGGCGCGAGCGGCCGTTCCGCGTTCCGCTGTATCCGCTGCTGCCGCTGCTGTTCTGTGCCATGTGCGCCTACATGCTGTGGTCGAGCCTGTCGTATGTCTACAGCCAGTCGCTCGGCGGCTGGAACGCGGCATGGATCGGCGTCGCCGTACTGGCGCTCGGCGTCCTGCTGCTGGCGCTGATGCGCGGCCGCGGCGGACGGCCGTCCTGATCCCCTTCATCCACCCACGAGGAGAATTCCATGAACCTGCCTGCCGCCGCTTTGCCATCGCGCCATCCCGCCCGGTCCGCCCTGCGCATGCTGGCCGCCGCCTGCCTCGCCGCGGCCAGCATGCCGGCGGCGGGCCAGTCGGCCGCCGCAACGTCGCCGCCGGTGCCGCTCGACGTGCCCTACGTGCCGACGCCGCAGGAGGTGGTCGACAAGATGCTCGACGTGGCAGCCGTCAAGGCCGGCGACGTGGTCTACGACCTGGGGTGCGGCGACGGCCGCATCGTGGTCACGGCGGCGCGCGACCGTGGCGCGCGTGGGGTGGGCATCGACCTCAATCCTCAGCGCATCGCCGAAGCGACGGCCAATGCGCAGTCGGCCGGCGTGGCCGACAAGGTGAAGTTCCGGGTCGGCGACCTCTACAAGGCGGACGTGTCGCAGGCGACCGTCGTCACGCTGTACCTGTTGCCAGAAGTGAACCGCAAGTTGCGGCCGCAATTGTGGAAACAACTCAAGGTCGGCACCCGCGTGGTGTCGCATGCGTTCGACATGGGCAATGCCTGGCCCCCGGAGCGCGTGGAAAGGGTCGGCGGACGGGACATCTACTACTGGACCATCCGCCCCGAACACAAGTCGACCGGGCAATGACCCCTGGGTGGCGCGAGACCCGGCTGCGGCCGCGACTACAAATTGATACATGGCACTCCCGGTTTTCGCCTACATTGGGCATACAAGGAAACAACAACAGGGAGATCAGGGGCGATAGCCGGGCGCGATACCTGCTGCCCGGCGTTCCCGCAACGGGCGCGCAAGCCGGAAGATGATTCCGGCATGCGCGCCCGCGTTGCTTTTGCCCTCCGCTGGCCGCTCCGTGCCGGCGCCGCCAGCCCATGCGCCCGCACGATGCGGCGCGACGCGTCTCGGGCAATTTCCCTCCGGCGGACCTTGCCGCCCGGACCGCAGGTTTGATCGAGGTTGCCTTCACGAACCCGCCTGCGCCGGCGGTGTCTGAATATCATGTCGCCGCGCATGAACATCCTGAAGTGGATCGCGATCGTGCTGGCCGTCCTGGCCAGCCTGGTCGCGTTTTTCATCCTGCTGGTGGCGACCTACGACTGGAACAATGCCAGGCCGTGGATCAACCGGCGGGTCAGCGGCATGCTGGGTCGCCCGTTCGCGATCAACGGCGATCTCGCCGTGGCCTGGAAGCCGGCCCCGGCCAGCGTCACCGGCTGGCGCGCCTGGGTACCCTGGCCGCAGGTCAGCGCCGGCGACATCGTGCTGGCCAATCCCGACTGGATCGAAGGCGTGCCGAACATGGTCAAGGTGCGCCAGACCACCTTCACCGTCGCGCCACTGCCGCTGCTGCGCAAGCAGTTGTTCGTGCCGGAACTGCACATCGATGCGCCGCGCGTGCACCTGCAGCGCTCCGCGGACGGGCGCAACAACTGGACCTTCGGGCAGGACCGCAAGCAGGACGACGCAGTGGCCTGGAAATACGAACTGCAGCAGCTGGTGATCGGCAAGGGCAGCGTGCGCATCGTCGATGCTGCCAGGAAGGCGGATGTCCATGCCGCGATCGATACGCCGCCAGACAGTGACGGCGGCATCGCCTGGACGCTGACCGGCACGCTCGACGGCGAACGCGTGGCCGGCGACGGCCGTGCCGGCAAGCTGCTGACGCTGCGCGACGAGGGCACCCACTACCCGGTGCAGGCATCGCTGAAGGTGGGCAAGACCGCGATCCGTGCCGACGGCACCCTGACCAATCCGCGCAGCCTGACCGCGCTCGACCTGCGGCTGAAGATATCCGGCGTCAGCCTGGCCCAGCTGTATCCGCTGACCGGCATCGCTCTGCCGGATTCGCCGCCGTTCTCGACCGAAGGACGTCTCTCCGGCACGCTGAACCGGCGCGGCGGCGACTGGCGCTATCAGGGCTTCAAGGGCAAGATCGGCAGCAGCGACATCGCCGGCACGCTCGAGGTGCTCTCGCGCGAACCGCGTCCTCTGCTGCGCGGCAAACTGGAATCGTCGGTGCTGCATTTCGCCGACCTGGCGCCGCTGGTCGGCGCCGATTCCAACATCGACAAGGTCCGCCGCGGACAGGCGCCGGTGCAGCCGGCGGGCAAGGCGCTGCCCGTGGAGAAATTCCGTACCGAGCGCCTGTCGAGCATCGACGCCGACGTGGAATTCAGCAGCCGCAAGATCGTGCGCAAGAAGCAGCTGCCGATCGACGACCTGAAGACGCGCGTGGTGCTCAAGGATGGCGTGCTGTCGCTCGCGCCGCTCAATTTCGGCGTCGCCGGCGGCCGGCTGGTGTCGCAGATCCGTCTCGACAGCCGCGGCGGCGACAAGCTCAAGGCGGAGCTGAAGATCTCGGCGCGGCGCTTCCGCCTGCAGGAATTGCTGCCGAGGCTGCCGAATGCCCATGCCACGCTGGGCGAGATCAACGGCGAGGCGGCGCTGACCGCCACCGGCAACTCGGTGGCCGAGCTGCTCGCCTCGTCCAACGGCGAGGTGCGCACGCTGGTCGACCGCGGCACGGTGAGCAAGCTGCTGCTCGAGGCGATGGGACTGAATGTCGGCAATGTCATCATCACCCGCCTGTTCGGCGACCGCCAGGTCGACGTGAACTGCCTTGCCGGGGATTTCAAGGTCACGCGCGGCGTGATGGATACGCGCACCTTCGTGATGGATACCGACGAGGCGGCGCTCTACATGGATGGCAGCATCGACCTTGCGCGCGAAAAGCTCGACCTGACGCTGCGGCCCGACACCAAGAGCCCGCGCATCGTCACGCTGCGTTCGCCGATCCATGTCGGCGGCACCTTCAAGGATCCGGACATCGATCTCGACAAGGCCGCGCTGGCAGCGCGCGCGGGCGGCGCGATCGTGCTCGGCATCGCCGCGCCGGCGGCGGCCGCGCTGCTGCCGCTGGTCAACCTCGGCAAGGACCGCGACAATCCGTGCGGCAGGCTGCTGGCCCAGGCGCGCCAGCGCCCCGAAGCACCGCCCCCCGGACAATCGAGCGCGCGTCATGCCGGGCGGCCGTCACCCGGCGCGGCCGCCCAGTCGTCCGGCAATGGCGCGCGCCCCGGCACTGCGGCTTCCGGCAACGGCGAAGCGCGCGATGCGCAGCCGCGCCGCTGAGCGGCCCGGCCGTGGCGCGCTTCCCGGCGCCTCCCCGGGATCCGGGTCTGCCTTTACCCGCGGCGCAACCTGCCGTAGCGTGCCGCCGGCGACACCGCCGGCCCGAATGCCTTCCAGTAGGATTCCTCGACGATCGGCGCCCCACGCCGGTACCAGGCGGTCGCCCGCAGCCACCGGTGCAGGCGCGGCAGCCGCCAGCACGGCACGTGCGGATAGAGATGGTGCTCGAGGTGGTAGTTGGTGCCGCACATGAGCAGCGTCAGCAAGGGTGATGTGCGCGAGCGCGCATTGTCGATGCGGTGCTCGCCCGTGTCGCCGTGCTCCTGGTAGGGATTGAGCCCGGTGATGACCAGCGTGGCCAGCCAGCACGGCAGCAGGCCGCCGATCGCGATGTCGGGCAGGGTCGCGAACAGCCACGCGTACAGCGCCAGCCACGCCGCCTGGGCGGCGAAATTGGCCAGCGCCAGCCGGCGCAGCGCCGCCGGCGAGAAACCGGTCTGCATGTTCTTGCCGGCCGGTCGCCCGAGGGCGATCGCCAGCGCCAGCCCACGATAGGCGTTGCTGGCGGCCAGCCGCGCGAGCAGCGCGCGCGACCAGAAGCCGGTGAAACGCCCGAACAGGTGGCAATCGGGATCGTCGCCCGTGTTGGTGAAGCGATGGTGCTGCCAGTGCGAGGCATGGAATCCGACCGCGAGGAAGCCCGGCACCGCCGCGCTGAAGGCGATGCCGAGCACGGCACTCGCATGCCGGTCCTCGTGCAGATTGCCGTGGAAACCCTCGTGGGCGGTACCGGCCAGCATGAAAAAGCCGTAGCCGCCGGCCATCCACAGCAGCACCGCCAGCGGCGCCGCCAGCCAGGACCACGCCTGTGCGCGTGTCGCCACGTGGGAAGCTTCCTGTGCCGCGAGTACGGCGCCGAAGGCCAGCACGATCGCGTAGAGCAGGTAGCAGGCGGTCTGCCAGGCGCTCGGCTTGCGGAACCATGCCGGGCAGGCCGGCGGCCGGTCGGCACGGGTCATGCGCGCGCTCCCGCGGCCGGTTGCTGCGGCCGAATGTCCGTGTCCGGCGACGGCGCGCCGCCGGACATGCCATGCTCGTCGAGATAGCGTTCGCCGTCGCGCAGGCCGAGGGCGAATGCGGCGCGCACGCCTTGCCAGGCGGTGGCATCGAAATTCGCCACCGGCAGCGGTACCGAGGGTTGCACATAGCGCACGGTGGGTGATTGCGGCAGCCGCCGGTAGCGGCGCGTCAGCAGCACCAGGGTCGTGCCGAGCGGCTGCGGGAACTCATCCGCGCGCGGCAGCGGATTGCTGTCGACATAGCCGCCGTCGAGCGCAGTGTTGCCGCCGAAGCGCCGGACCGGGAAGAACGGAGGCACGCAGCTCGATGCGCAGATCAGGTCGACCATCGCGCCGCTGCCGGCGCAGTCCTGCAAGCGGTGCCAGTGCGGACGGAAGCCGAGCCGGCGCCCGGCGCGCGCATGCACGCTGCGCCAGAGGAATTTCTCGGCGAAGTAGCAGGCCGAGGACAGCGTCAGGCTCGCTGCCAGGGGCAACCACCCTGGCGGGCTCGCGGTCAGTACATGGATCGCCGGTGCCCGCTGCAGGCGCGTCAGCGCCGCCTGGTCGAGGTTGTCTTCCAGGCAGGCGCGATAGATCGGCGGATGGGGGAAGGGCCGCTGCAGCCTCAGCAGGCGGCGCCCGTGGAAATTGCCCGGATTGGCGCGGAAGCGCCGCGATGCGGAATCGAGCAGACCGTCGATGGTCCCGGAAAACAGCCCCGCGGCGACGAACGCGCCGGCGCTGACGGCCAGCACACGACGCGGCGCCAGGGCTCGCCGTTGCGACACCGCGCTCCAGAATCCGGCTTGCCAGAAGCTGCGGTTGCCGCCCCCGCAGAAGATCACGGTGTCGACCATCCGCATGCTCCGCGTCACAGGGTCCGGCTTGCCCGCGTCGCGGCGTCCAGGCCGACATCGACGAAGCTGCACACGCGCCGCACCACCCCAGGGTTGCGCAGGATGCGCCGGTGGCCGAGGCCGTCGGTCGACAGCAGCGTGACCGTTTCGCCGCAACGCGCGACGATGCGTTCGGCGTCGGCATGCGGAATCTCGCGATCGTCGCGATCGTGCAGCAACAGGATGTCCGCGGTGCTGCCGGCCGCCATGGCGGCGATGTCGAGCGTGTCCCAGCGCAGTGCACCGTCGTAGCGCCGTTCGAGGCGATGGCGCATGCGCTCAATGACGTTCGCCGGGATGTCGAGCAGCCGGCCGAAGCGCTCGGTGATGTCCCTGCCGTGGGCGAAGCAACCGATCAGCGCGATGCGCTGCACGTCGAAGCCGTGGCGGCGCTGGGCGAACAGCGCGTTGCCGGCACCGAACGAGTGACCGATGATCGCATCGAACGGGCCGTAGGCACCGACCATGGCGGCGACGGCGGCCGAGTATTCCATCATGTCGGTGCGCTTGCCGTCCGATTGCCCGTGGGCCGGCGCGTCAAAGCCGACCGCCTGCATGCCGCGCTCGAGCAGGCCGTCGACGAAGGCGCCGAGCTGGGTGGCGCGCCCGCCCCAGGAATGGCACAGCAGCACCCGGCGCGACGAGCGTCCCCAGCGATAGGTCGCCACCTTCCGGCGGGCGACCTGGATCTCGCCGGTGCGCGCCGTGTCGCGATAGGTGCGCTCCCAATCGGGCACGCGATGGCGTTGGGGCGTGAGGAAGACACGCAAGGCCAGTTCCGCCGCGATGTCGGGCGCGACGGCCGACAGGCCGCGGAACATGAAACGCATCGCGCCGATGGCGGGCTTGCCGGAAAAGCCGGCCTGGCCGGCAAGGTGGTCCGGCGGGCGCGGCACGGGAGACAGCGCCGTCATCGCAGGCACCTCCTTTCCGGCGTACCCTGCCGGGTGCGGCGCGGCCTCATGCCTGCCTCACGGAGCCACCGCGCGCCGCCACCGCATCGGCAATGAAGTTCACCAGGTCGTCGACGGTGCGCAGTCGCTCGGCCGCTTCGTCCGTGAGCCGGATGTCGAAGGTTTCCTCGAGCGCCATCACGATCTCGAGGCTGTCGAGCGAATCGGCGCCAAGGTCGCTGCGCAACGTGGCGTCCCGCCGGATCATGTGCGGCGGCGCGTCGATGGTCTCGATGATCACCTGCCGTACGCGTGCGAAGATGTCGTTCCTGTCGATCATGGGTCTCCTGTGTCATGGCTAGGGATGGCTGCCGCCTCATGCGGCGAGAACCTGCCGGGCCGGTCTGACCTTGCGCAGCGACAGCTGCACCAGGTCGACGACACCGGACTGGAAGCTGCGCTCGGCCGCCATGAAATAGCTGCGGTAATGCTCGACCAGCCGGTCGCCGAAGCGCTCGCGCAGCCAGCGCTGCTCGCGCTCGAGGCGCTGCCGCCATTCGGCAAGCGTGCGGGCATAGTCGCCGCCGATGCGGCGCGCATCGGAAATCTCGTAGAGGTCCTGGACCGCGGCCTGGATGTCGCTGATCGTCGGCAGCGCCGAGCCGGGAAACACTTCCTGCAGCAGGAAGCGCGTGTCGCGCACCTCGGAGAGCTGCGCGGGCTGGCGCGCGGTGACGATGGTCTGCAATCCGACCGCGGCGTCGGGCGCGGAAACGTCGCTGCACCACTCGAAGAAGCGTCGGTAGACGGCGCGCTGACGGCCCGCGGCACGGTCCTGGCGCGACGCGAAATGCTCGAAGGCGCCGATCGAAGCGATTGCGTCGAAGGCGCCGGCGGGAAACTGCGTCTCGCTCCAGCCGCGCAACTCGACCGTGGTGCGCGGGAAAGACTGTTCGCGCAGATAGCGGAACTGGTCGCATGACAGCGTCAGTCCATGCGCAGACGCCGCGGAGAACCGCTCGACCGCACGCCGCATCAGTCCGCCCCAGCCGCAGCCGACATCGAGCACGCGATGGCGCCGTGTCACGCCGGCGAAGCGGCAGATGCGGTCGAGCTTGTCCTGTTGCGCTTCCTCGAGCGTGGCGGCGCGCTTCCACACGCCACAGCTGTACACCCGGTACTTGGTGTCGAGAAAGGCGGCGAAAAAGTCGGTGTTGATGTCGTAGTGGTATTCGATTTCTGCCTGGCTTGCCATGGTCTCCTCCGGGTGGTTGCGGCGTGGTCGCCTGTCGTGGTGATGCGTCGTCGATCCGTGACTCAGTGGGCGAGGGCGCGCCGGAAGGCGCGCAACGCATGGGCATCGGGGAAAGGCTGTCCCAGCAGGGCGGACAGGTTGCCGAGGATGCCCTGCTCGACCCGGCTTTCCCATGACGCGTCGAAGCGGATCTCGCTGTCGAGCCAGGTGACCAGCCATTCCGGATCGGGCAGGCGGCCGGCGACGGTATCGTCGGGATAGAGGGACTTGTTGACATGCAGGTTGGTCGGATGCATGGCGCGGTTCATGCGCACACTCGTCATCAGCACGCCGATCTTCAGGAAGGCGTCGCGCGCTGCCTGCGGCGTGCGCTCGAGCGCGCGCTTCATGTAGTCGTGGTAGGCGCGCGCATGGCGCGCCTCGTCGTTGGCCAGCAGCTGATAGATGTGACGGATGACGGGTTCGGTATGATGCGCGCGCGCGCAGCGATACCACTGGTTGAGACGCACCTCGCCGCAGAAATGCAGCGCCAGGCTCTCCAGCGGCGGCGCTTCGTCGAAGGGAAAACGCACCGCCGCCAGTTCGTCCTCGGTCGGCACGAAGTCGGGTGCGAAGCGGCGCAGGTACTCGAGCAGCACCAGGCTGTGGCGCTGCTCCTCGAAGAACCAGATCGACACGAAGGCGGAGAAGTCGGTGTCGCCGCCGTGATCGCGCAGGAACATCTCGGCGGTCGGCATCGCCGACCACTCGAGGATGGCGTTCATCTTGATGCCGTGGAGCTGCCGGTGGGTCAGGCGGCCGGCATCGAACAGGTGCCAGGGAATGTCGTGGCGCAGACTCCAGCGGCAATCTTCGAGTCGATCGTAGAGGATGGGGAACAGCATGATCAGCGCACCTCCGCGAGGGACTCCGGTTCGATCAGCAGTCCGCGCGCGGCGACATAGGCGCGCAGGCGTTCGATGCAGCTGCCGCAGCCGCTCCTGCAGCCGGTATAGGCGTCGAGCAGGGCGTCGAAGGGCAGGGGCGCGAATGCCTGCAGCGCGAGGATGGCCTCGAACGATCGATCCGAGCACAGGCAATGCAGGTTGGCCGGTTCGCTCATGGCGTGTCTCCTTGGTCGAGCGGAATGCAGGCTTCGGAGGTTAGCAATCGGCTTTTCACACGTCTTGCATGAACCGGATGGCGCTTGACTGGAAATGTGCACAACCGTTGCCACGCCTGCCATCGCGCGCACTTACCCCGGGTCGCCAGCCACGCAGAACTACCCGAACAGCTACAATGCACGCCAGCAATAGCGTGTGCCGCCTGCGCGTACGCGTCGCCTTTCCTTCCCTCCACTTCAAGGAATTGCCGCCATGGCCGATCTCTATATCGCCAACAAGAATTACTCTTCCTGGTCGCTACGCCCGTGGATCCTGATGCGCATGCTCGACATTCCCTTCGATGAAAGGCTGGTGCCGTTCGGCTCGACGTCCTTCCTCTCCTTCTCGCCGACCGGCAAGGTACCCTGCCTGGTCGACGGCGCATCGCGGGTATGGGATTCGATGGGCATCGCGGAGTACCTGGCCGAACGTCATGCAGGCGTGTGGCCGGCCGATGGTGAGGCGCGTGCCTGGGCGCGCTGCGCGGCGGCGGAGATGCACTCGGGGTTCGTTGCGCTGCGCGACGTGTGCTCGATGAATTGCGGCGTGCGCGTGCGGCTGGCGACGATCACGCCGGCACTGCAGAAGGACGCGGCGCGGATCGGCGAATTGTGGATGGAGGGATTGCAGCGCTTCGGCGGGCCTTTCCTCGCCGGCGACCGCTTCACCGCGGTGGATGCCTTCTTCGCGCCGGTGGCTTTCCGCTGGCAGACCTACGGCTTCCCGTTGCCGCCAGAGGCGCAGGCCTACGCGGAACGTCTGCTGGGGCTGGCGCCGATGCGCGACTGGTACGCGGCGGCGCTGGCGGAGACCTGGCGCGATGCCGAGCACGAGGCGGACATCCATCGCCACGGCACGGTGACGCAGGACTTGCGCGCCACTGCCTGAAGAAAGCCGTCAGGCCGGCCCGGCGGACCGGGCGGCGAAACGGGGTCTGCGCGAGGCGCGCTCCGCCGGGTACGTGCCCCGCAATGCCGGCCGCGCGGGCCGGGCGCAAGGGAAGGACTCAGGCCGCCGGCGCGTCCTTGCGCTCGAAGCGCACCGGTTCGGCGCCGCCGTTGCGCGGACGCACGACCACGGTGCCGGCCAGCTTGTCGTGCCAGCCCTGCTTGCGCGCGTCGAAGGCGATCCACACGAAGCCGAGGAACAGCGGGATCATCGAGAGGTAATAGCCGAGGTAGCGGATCAGGTACTGGCTCGGCCTGGGCGTGTCGCCGGACGCGGCGTCGACGATCCGCGCCCGCACCAGCATCTTGCCGGGCGTCGCATTCTTGACGATCCAGAACACGATCACCGCACCGGCCGGCAGGATGTGGTTGCGCCAGAATTCCATGCCGCCGTCGAAGCGGAAGCCGTCGTCGAAACTGACCGGGTAGCCGCCGAACATCATCGCGCCGAGCGGCGCCAGCACGATGGCCGACAGGACGATGTCGACGATCGAGGCCAGCACGCGCGGCCAGAAGCCGACGTATTCGAGTTCCGTTGCAGCGGTCATGGCAGGTCCTTCCCCGGGTGTTGATCTTGCGCGGCCGCCGGGAAGGCGGCCGTCCTGTCCGGGGATGTTACGCCAACGCGCCGCAAAGGCAAGACGGGTGGGAGGCTCTGCACAATGCGACGCGCGCCGCATTGCGTTCGCCAGGCCGGGCCGGTGCGGGAACCGGCCGTATCGGCCCGGGCTCAGTTCTTCTCGCGCGCCAGCGACAGGAATTCGCTGCGCAGGCCGAGGTTGGTGCGCATCTCGCCGAGGATGGCGGAGGTGACGGTTTCCTCGCCCGGCTTCTGGATGCCGCGGCTTTCCATGCACATGTGGCGGCAGCGGATGACCACGCCGACCGAGTGCGGCTGCACATGCTGCATCAGCGCTTCGGCGACCTGGATCGTCAGGCGCTCCTGCACCTGCAGGCGCTTGGAGAAGCATTCGACCAGCCGCGTCAGCTTGGACAGGCCGACGATGCGGCCATTGGGCGTGTAGCCGACGGTGGCGGTGCCGAAGAAGGGCGCGAGGTGATGCTCGCAATGGCTGTACACCGGGATGCCCTTGACGACGATGAGCTCGTTGTACTGCTCGGCGCCGTCCTCGAACACCTTGAGGATGTCCGACGGATCCTGGCCGTAGCCCGAGGTCCAGTGCTTCCATGCCTTGTCGACGCGCATCGGCGTCTCCTGCAGGCCCTGGCGGTCGGGGTCCTCGCCGAGGTGGCGAAGCAGGCGGCGCCAGTCTTCCGTCGAAAAATCATCCTTGTCCATTGCGGCTTCCTTGTGCAGCTTCCTTGTCCGGGGGAGGCGGTATTGTAGTGCCTTCGGCGCTGCCTTGCCGGCAAGCGTCAATGATGATGGTGATGAGTCCACGCCGCGTCGTCCGACGCCAGGTAGGCCGCGACGGCATCCTTCTGGCCGGTGGCATGCTTCCTCACTTCGCCGCAGGAACAGATGCCCTGGTAGGGCTGGATGTGGGAGCACGCCGACACCTTCTGCAGGTAGACGGTCACGGGCTTGGCGCACTTGGCGCACTTGAAGGTCAGGGTACGGGCAGGCTTGTTGGCCATGATGGAACTCGTTGCGGTGAATCGTTGAACACGGGCCGGCGCACGGCGGCGCCGGCGACATCAGCTCTGGCGGAAGAACCCGGTCAGGATGCCGAAGGCATAGCGCGCGGCCACGCGGTCGATGAAGCGCATGAAATCGACCGGCGACGCCTCGTTGGCATTGTCCGATATGGTCCGCATGACGGCGAACGGAATGCCGAACTCGAAGCACACCTGGGCCACCGCGGCGCCTTCCATCTCGACCGCCAGCACGTCCGGCAGCGCCGACTTCAGCGCCGCCATGCGTGCCGCCTGGTGGATGAACTCGTCGCCGCTGGCGATCAGGCCGGCATGCACGCGCGGACGCTGCAGGCGGAATGCCGCGCGGTCCCCGGCCTCGATGGCCTGGTCGAATCCTTCGTCGACGAACTGCCTGGCCACCAGCAGCAGCCGGTCGCTCAGGTGCACGTCGGAGGAAAACTTCTGCAGTCCCAGCAGCGGCACTTCGTAGCGCGGGAACAGCGGTCGCGGATCCATGTCGTGCTGGACCAGCGCATCGGCGATGACGATATCGCCGACCGCCACCGCCGGATCGCCCGAACCGGCCACGCCGGTGAACAGCACATGGGTGACGCCGAAGCGTTCGATCAGCGTCGCCACCGTGGCGGCCGCGGCCACCTTGCCGATGCGCGACAGCACCAGCACGCAGTCATGTCCCGCCAGCCGGCCGCTGGTGTAGTCGCGCATGCCGATCCGCTCGGTGACCGGTTGCTGCAACAGGGCGGACAGGCCCGCCTGCTCTTCCTGCAGGGCGCTGACGATGCCGAAACGGATGGGAGACGGGTTCATGACGATGTTGCTCGATGGCGCGACACCGGATTGTCCGGCAATCGGCAGTGGCAGGCAAAGGATTTCCGACCGCATGCTTCTCCGGACGGGCCGCAGGCACGCCCTTGCCGCTGACATGCCGTGGGTTGTTTTACCTTGTTCTTGATATATCCTACTGGTAGTGGTTGTTAACAACCCGCCATTCCTGTGGATAACCCGGGTTTACCGCGTGTTAACAGTGGCTTATGGCGTGGACAAGCGGCAGGACAAATCCTGTATGGCGGCGGGACGGTTCGGGGACAAAAAATCCTCCGGTGGACAAATACCGGCTTGTGCACAAAGCATCCTGGGGATATCCCTCGACTTATCCACAGGCCGGCGGCACTGGCAGGTGTATCAGCCGCGCCACACTCCGGCCAGCAAACCGAAGGCGGCAGCGATCATCGCGTCGTTGCGGCGGCGTGCCTGGCAGATGAAGGTCAGTTCGGTCGAGACGCTGACGGCATCGGCGATCACCAGGCCGTGGGCATGGGCTTCGCGCAGGGCGATCGATTCGCGCACCAGCGACAGGCCGACGCCGGACTTCACCAGGTCGAGCATCGACGGCTCCTGGTCGACCAGCGCGACCGCATGCGGCGTGGCCTTGTGCTGGGCGAAGATCTTCGTCAGCAGGCGGTGGTGGGCCGATTCGGGCGGCGTCCAGATCCACGGCAGCTTGGCCAGCGCCTCCCAGCCGCGGCCGGCGACCCGCTGCTTCCAGCCGCGCGGCGCGACCACGTTGTAGGTGAAGGAGGTGAGCGTCTGCGCATGGATGTCGCGGCCGGGCGTGCCGAGAAAGAAGCCGACGTCGAGCGCGCCGGATTTCACCTGCTGCAGCACCCAGCCGGACATGCCGTGCTGCAGTTCGGTGGTGACCTGGGGATAGGTCTCGACCAGGGTGCGCAGGAAGGCGCCCAGGCGGATGAATTCCGGGTCGAGGATGGTGCCGATCGACAGCGTGCCCGACAGCGTGGAGTGCAGGGCGGCGGCGCCCTGGCGGAATTCCTCCATGCTGGCCATCACCCGCTCGGCATAGGGCAGCAGCTTGGCGCCATCGTCGGTCAGCGCCATGCCGGACGGCGTGCGCATGAACAGCTGCAGTTGCAGCGCCGATTGCAGCGCCTTGATCTGCAGGCTGACGGCGGGTTGGGTGAGATGCAGCTTCTCGGCCGCGCGCGTCAGGTTGCCTTCCTGGGCGACAGTCACGAAGGCGCGCAGCTGGGTCAGGTCCACGACGGTCTCTCCGCTCGATTGGCCTGCCGTGTGAAGGCAGGATTCATAAGCATTCCTTATGTTGGAATTGATAATAACTCATTGGATTCCGCATCCGCACGGGGATATGCTGTGGACAACCCTGGCGCAAATTGTCTTCCCCTGCCCGCGCGCCGCTTTCAGCCAAAGGATTCCTTATGACCAACCAGGCCCTTCCCCGCATCGACCATTTCATCGGCGGCCGTGTCGTCCGTTCCGAGAGCGGCCGCCGGCAGGATGTCTTCAATCCGGCCACCGGCGAGGTGACCGCGCAGGTGGCGCTGGCCAGCACGGAAGAGGTCGACCGCGCCGTCGCCGTGGCCTCCGCGGCCGCGCCGGCCTGGGCCGAGAGCGCGCCGCTCAAGCGCGCCCGCATCCTGTCGAAATTCAGGGAACTGGTCGAGCGCCACCATGACGACCTGGCCGCCGCCATCACGCGCGAGCACGGCAAGGTGTTTTCCGATGCGAAAGGCGAAGTGATCCGCGGCCTCGAGGTGATCGAGTTCGCCACTGCCGCGCCGCAGCTGCTCAAGACCCAGTTCACCGACAACATCGGCGGCGGCATCGACAACTGGCAGCTGCGCCAGCCGCTCGGCGTGACCGCCGGCATCACGCCGTTCAATTTCCCGTTCATGGTGCCGATGTGGATGGCGCCAATGGCGCTGGCCACCGGCAACACCTTCATCCTCAAGCCGTCCGAGCGCGATCCGTCGCCGTCGCTGATGGTGGCCGACCTGCTGAAGCAGGCGGGCCTGCCGGACGGTGTCTTCAACGTGGTGCAGGGCGACAAGGTGGCGGTCGATGCGCTGCTCCATCATCCGGAGGTCAAGGCGGTGTCCTTCGTCGGCTCGACCCCGATCGCCGAATACATCTACACCGAGGGCGTCAAGCGCAAGGGTGCCTATCCGCTGCGCGTGCAGGCGCTGGGCGGCGCCAAGAACCACCTGGTGGTGATGCCCGATGCCGACCTCGACCAGGCCGTCGATGCGCTGATCGGCGCCGCCTACGGCTCGGCCGGCGAACGCTGCATGGCGATCTCGGTGGCGGTGGCGGTCGGCAGCGTGGCCGACCGGCTGGTCGAGATGCTGGTGCCGCGCGTGCAATCGCTGAAAGTGAAGAACGGCATGGAAGCCGATGCGGAAATGGGCCCGGTCGTGACCGCCCAGCACAAGGCGAAGATCGAAGGCTACATCCAGGCCGGCGTCGATGCCGGCGCAAGGCTGCTGGTCGATGGACGCGGCCTGTCGGTGCCCGGCCACGAGAAGGGATTCTTCCTTGGCGGCACGCTGTTCGACCATGTCACGCCCGACATGACGATCTATCGCGAGGAGATCTTCGGCCCGGTGCTGTGCGTGGTGCGCGTGCCCGATTTCGCGTCCGCGGTGGAACTGATCAATCGCCACGAGTTCGGCAACGGCGTGTCGCTGTTCACCTCCGACGGCAATACCGCGCGGGAATTCTCGCGCCGCATCGAAGTCGGCATGGTCGGCGTCAATGTGCCGATCCCCGTGCCGATGGCCTGGCATTCCTTCGGCGGCTGGAAGCGCTCGCTGTTCGGCGACCTGCATGCTTACGGCGAGGAGGGCATCCGGTTCTACACGCGCTACAAGTCGGTGATGCAGCGCTGGCCGGCATCGATCGGCAAGGGCGCGGAATTCACCATGCCGGTAGCCAAGTGACCGTGCCAAGGGCACGGTCATTCCGGCGCAGGTCGGGATCCAGCGACGTGAACGAACGCATCACCGCAGGCACCGTCATCCGGCGATGTAATGCATGAAGGAATGCAGCAACATGGCAAGTGGAAACGCGCCTGTGGATAAGTCTCTGGACAGCCGGGGGGCGGATCGTGGATATCGTCGTGAACCTGTGGAACGCAAAAAACTGTCCCCGATCCATCCTGCGGCCATACACGACTTGTCCAGTGGTTATACCGGCGCCAGGTGCTTGATTCGATGCCGGTAAACCGGCTTGTCCACAGGTTCGGGGCGGCGTTAACCGTTACTACTATTCGTATATATCTCTTTATCTGTCGTAAAAACCGCTGCACATCGGCAGGACATGCCCGCAGGGCGGACAGGAAAGTCGCCTTCGGCCCACCGGAAAGGAAGCGTGCACCATGAAGATCACCGATCTGATGCGCCATCCGCTGATCCAGGCCCCCATGGCAGGCGGTGCGACCACGCCGGAACTGGTGGCCGCGGTCTCCAATGCCGGTGCGCTCGGTTCGCTGGCGGCACCCTTGCTGAGCCCGCAGGCCATCGCCGAACAGACGAAATCGATCCGCGCGCTGACGCGCGAACCGTTCGGCATCAACCTGTTCGTGCAGCCGGTGCCGCAGCCGTCGGACGATGCTATCCGCTATGCGAAGGAATTGCTCGAGCCGGTCTGGCGCGGCTTCGGCTGGGATCGCCTGCCAACGCCTGCCAAGTGGTGTGAAGACTTCGCATCCCAGTTCGACGCCCTGCTGGAGGCGCGCCCGGCGGTGGCCAGCTTCACCTTCGGCATCCTCTCCGCAGCACAGGTCGACAGGCTGCATGCGGCCGGCATCCTGGTCGTCGGCACCGCCACCGACATCGCCGAGGCGCTGGCCTGGCAGGAGATCGGCGCCGATGCGGTCTGCGCCCAGGGCATCGAGGCCGGCGGCCATCGCGGCAGCTTCCTGGCGCCGCAGGAACTCGGCAGCGGCACGCTGGCGCTGGTGCCGCGCATGGTCGATGCGGTGCGCATCCCGGTGATCGCCGCCGGCGGCATCATGGACGGCCGCGGCATGGCGGCGGCGCTGGCGCTTGGCGCGCAGGCGGTGCAGCTGGGGACGGCCTTCCTGGCCTGTCCCGAATCCGGCATCCATGCAGCCTACAAGGCCAGGCTGCGCGAAGCGGCCGCGTCGCCGGCCCGCGCGCTGACCTGCCTGACGCGCGCGTTCTCGGGCCGCTATGCGCGCGGCCTGGTCAACCGCTACATCGAGACCATGCAGCCGGTGGAGCGCGAGGTGCCGGCCTATCCGGTGCAGAACGCCCTCACCGGCAGCATCCGCGCGCACGCAGCGAAGACGAACGACCCGGAGTGGATGTCGCTGTGGGCCGGGCAGGGTGTCGGCGCGATCCGCGCGATGCCGGCCGGCGAACTGGTGGCGACGCTCATGCAGGAACTGGACGAGGCGCGCCGCGCGCTGGCGGCGGGCTGAGGCGACATCGCGCGAAGGCGCACGATCGATGCGATCGGAACACGGCGGCAGGACATGCCGCCGCAACGAGGAGAACCGCGTGGAATCCGCAGGCAAATACGACTACATCATCATCGGCGCCGGCAGCGCCGGCTGCGTCCTGGCCAACCGGCTCACGGCGCACAGCGACGTTTCCGTGCTGCTGATCGAGGCGGGCGCCAAGGACGACTACCTCTGGATCCACATCCCGGTCGGCTACCTCTACTGCATCGACAATCCGCGCACCGACTGGCGCTTCCGCACCGAGGCCGATCCGGGCCTCAACGGCCGCAGCCTGATCTACCCGCGCGGCAAGGTGCTGGGCGGCTGCTCGTCGATCAACGGCATGATCTACATGCGCGGCCAGGCGCGCGACTACGACCTGTGGGCGGACATGACGGGCGATCCGAGCTGGCGCTGGGACAGCGTGCTGCCGCTGTTCAAGAAGACCGAGGATTACCACAAGGGCGCCGACGAATGGCATGGCACCGGCGGCGAATGGCGGGTCGAACGCCAGCGCCTGAAATGGGAGATCCTCGATGCCTTCCGCGCGGCGGCCGCCGAGTGCGGCATCCCGATGACCGAGGATTTCAACCGCGGCGACAACGAAGGCTGCGGCTATTTCGAAGTGAACCAGCGCAGCGGCATCCGCCTCAATACCGCCCAGGCTTTCCTGAAATCGAAAACCCGGGTCGGCAAGCTCGACATCATGACCGGCAGCCATGTGAAGCGCCTGCGCATCGCGCAGGGCGATCGCGGCCCGGTCTGCACAGGCGTGGAATTCACCGGCGGCGGCAGCGAATGGTTCGCCGAGGCGGCGCACGAGGTGCTGCTGTCGGCCGGCGCGGTCGGTTCGCCGCAGATCCTGCAGCTGTCGGGCATCGGCCAGGGCGGCTTCCTGCACCGGCACGGCATCGCGCCGGTCCACGAGCTGGCCGGCGTCGGCGAGAACCTGCAGGACCACCTGCAGCTGCGCATGGCGTTCAGGGTGAAGGGCGTCACCACGCTCAACACGATGGCCAACAGCTGGTTCGGCAAGATGAAGATCGGCGCGCAGTATGTCTTCACGCGCAGCGGGCCGATGTCGATGGCGCCGTCGCAGCTGGGCGCGTTCACGAAGTCCGATCCGTCGCAGCCGACGGCCAACCTCGAATACCATGTGCAGCCGCTGTCGCTGGACCGTTTCGGCGAACCGCTGCACAGCTTCCCTGCATTCACGGCGAGCGTGTGCAACCTGCGGCCGACGGCGCGCGGCCATGTGCGCATCGCGTCGGCCGATCCGCTGGCGGCGCCGAAGATCACGGCGAACTACCTGTCCACGCCGGAAGACCGCAAGGTGGCGGCGGACGCGCTGAAACTCACGCGCCGCATCGTGGCGGCCGGACCGCTACAGAAATACGCGCCGGACGAATTCCGCCCGGGCAGCGATCACCAGACCGACGAGCAGCTGGCGCGCGCGGCCGGCGACATCGGCACCACGATCTTCCATCCGGTCGGTACCTGCAGGATGGGACGCGATGACGATCCGCTGGCCGTGGTCGACAGCCAGCTGCGCGTGCGCGGCATCGCCGGCCTGCGCGTGGTCGACGCCTCGATCATGCCGACCATCACCTCCGGCAACACCAATTCGCCGACCATCATGATCGCCGAGAAGGCTGCGATGCTGGTGGAGGCGGATCGCCGCACGAAGGAAGCGGCCGGGCTGAAGGCCAGGGCGGCGGCGCTGGCCGAACCGGCCTGATGCGCGGATACACGACCTGATCGCGGGTCGGGTGCCGGGACGGGCAGGCCTGGCGCCAGCCCGCTGCGACAGTCCGCGCGGGGTGGGAATCGGTGGCGGATTGGCCAGCCGGGAACGGCGTTCCTCGCCGGTTGCAGGCTATTGATAGACCACTTTCAATAGCCGTCCAGGTGCTCGGCCTGCCATCGCTTGCAAGGCGGAAGGGCTTGCGCCGGCTAGGAGGGCAAGCACCCACGTCATGCTGCGGAAGCCCGTACGCGTGCCAGTCCTCGACTGCCGGTGGCACAGCGAGCGGCTACTCTGAACCTGCGAGCAAGCGCTTGCGGACATCCTTCCTTCTTCAGCTGCGATCCTCGTGCAACGGCACGCATGACCCGCCAGCGTCGGCGGCCGTGCCGGGGCCGCCCGTCATAGCGCGGCAGCATAGATGGCCCTCGCGTCCGCGCGCGTGACCTCGCGCGGATTGTTGCCGAGCAGCCGGGTCTGCAGCATGGCATCGTCGGCCAGCCGGTCGAGGTCGGCGGCGGCGATGCCGACCTCGGACAGCCGGGTCTCGATGCCGACCCGGGTGGCCAGCCGTTCGAAGGCGGCGATGAAGGCGGCCGACCTGGCCTCGACGCTGCCGGTCGCGCCGGGGGCGACGATGTCTGCCAGTTCCGCATACTGCCCCGCCGCCGCCGGCGCGTTGAAGCGCAGCACGTGCGGCAGCACCAGGGAATTCGACAAGCCGTGCGGCACGTGGAAAATCCCGCCGATCGGATAGGCCAGCGCATGCACCGCGGCGCAGGGCGCATTGGCGAAGGCTTGCCCGGCCAGCATTGCGCCGAGCAGCATCGCCTGGCGGGCGGCCAGGACATCGGCGCTGCCGCGGTCGCCTTCGCAGGCAATGACGATGTTCGGAAACAGCAGCTTCAGCGCCTGGACCGCCAGCATGTCGGACAGGGGATTCTTCTTGTGCTTCGTGGTGTAGGCCTCGATCGCATGGACCATCGCATCGATGCCGGTGGCGGCCGTGACCTTGGGCGGCAGGCCGAGCGTCAGTTCCGCATCGAGGATGGCGAGGTCGGCGTACAGTTGCGGCGAGACCACACCCATCTTGGTGGTTTCGCCGGTGGTGACGATGGCGATCGGCGTGACCTCCGAGCCCGTGCCGGCGGTGGTGGGCACCTGGATCAGCGGTACCCGGCTGCCGCGCACGTTGCCGATGCCGTACATCGCCGACAGCGGCTGGTCGCCGGCCACCAGCACCGCGATCAGCTTGGCCACATCCATCGAGCTGCCGCCGCCCAGGCCGATCACCAGGTCGATGCCTTGCAGCCTGGCCGCGTCGGCGGCGCCAAGCACGACCGCTTCCGGCGGATCGGCCACCACCTCGGTGTACAGGCTGGTCTCGAAGCCGGCATCGCGCAGGCTGGCGACCGGGGCATCGGTCAGTCCGGTGCGGACGAAACCGGCATCGGTGACGACCAGGGCGCGCCGGGCGGCCGGCGCATGCTGGCGGGCGAGCGGCCCCAGCTGGCGGGCGGCGCCGGGCTGGCAGACGATGTGAGGAACGGTGCTGAAGGTGAAGCCGGGCAGGGCGGTCATGGTGTTCCTTGTGAATGCGAGGATCTGCACAAGCATTGTAGCGCCCGCTTCCTGCCCTGCGGCTTGCGGATGTCGCACAGGCGCGCCGCTGTATGCCGGTGCGACGGGCGGAGTTTGCACTGGCACAGTAGAATCCTGTTTCCCCACTTCAATGCCACGCCGTTCCCGGCAACGTCCATCCCGATGATGTTTCCTACCTCGCGCCCGTTCCCGTCCGTCGTTCGTCCGAGCCGGAGGCCGGCATGATCGACTACGCCATCCTCGGCGCCGCCGCCCTGCTCGCCGGTCTGATCGACGCGGTGGTCGGCGGCGGCGGCCTGATCCAGACGCCCGCCCTGTTTTCGGTCATGCCGAATACGGCGCCAGCCACGCTGCTCGGTACCAACAAGCTGGCCGGCGTCTGGGGTACCGGCGCGGCGGCGATCAACTATGCGCGCCGGGTGCGGGTGCAATGGTCGACGGCGGCGCCGGCGGCGATCGCGGCATTCGTCATGGCGTTCTGCGGCGCTTTTACCGTCACCAAGATCCCGCCGGATTTCCTGCGCAAGCTGTTGCCGCTGATCCTGGTGGCGGTGGCGATCTATACCTTCCGCAAGAAGGACTTCGGCAGCATTCACGCGCCGGCCCATGAAGGCATGCGGGAAAGATTCTTTGCCGTGGCGGTCGGCGGCGGCATCGGGTTTTATGACGGCTTCTTCGGGCCGGGCACCGGCAGCTTCCTGGTGTTCCTGTTCGTGCGCTTCTTCGGCTTCGATTTCCTGGGCGCCTCGGCGGTCGCCAAGGTGGTCAACGTGGCCTGCAACCTGTCGGCCCTGATGTGGTTCGGCTACAGCGGCCACATGCTGATCGCGCTCGGCCTGATGATGGCGGTGTGCAATGTTGCCGGGTCGCTGATCGGCAGCCGGCTGGCGATCCGGCATGGCAGCGGATTTGTCCGGAAGATCTTCCTGCTGGTGGTCGGCGCCCTGATTTTGAAAACCTCATACGATGCCTTCCTGAAATAGCCGGAATCTATGTTTCACGTGAAACAGGCTTGCGCCGCCGCAGATTCTGGTTTCACGTGAAACATCCCGAGTCCATCCTCCAGCCCCGGCAAGGACTCGGTCCGCCGAACGGTTTATAATCACGCCTCACCTGCGCGCCGCCCGGCTTCCCGGCGCACTCATCCCCTGAGGCATACCATGCTGTTTCCTACCGAATTCGATGTCATCGTCGTCGGCGGCGGTCACGCCGGCACCGAGGCTGCGCTCGCGTCTGCCCGCATGGGCCAGAAGACCCTGCTGCTGACGCACAATATCGAGACCCTCGGCCAGATGTCCTGCAACCCGTCGATCGGCGGCATCGGCAAGGGGCACCTGGTCAAGGAAGTGGATGCCATGGGCGGTGCGATGGCGATCGCCACCGACGAGGCCGGCATCCAGTTCCGCATCCTGAATTCCTCGAAGGGTCCGGCCGTGCGCGCCACCCGCGCCCAGGCCGACCGCGTGCTCTACAAGGCAGCGATCCGCCGCCGCCTGGAAAACCAGCCGAACCTGTGGCTGTTCCAGCAGGCGGTCGACGACCTGATGGTCGAGGGTAATCGCGTGGTCGGCGCCGTGACCCAGGTCGGCGTGCGGTTCCGGAGCAGGGCAGTGGTGCTGACCGCGGGGACGTTCCTGGACGGGAAGATCCACGTCGGCTTGAACAACTATGCCGGCGGCCGTGCCGGCGACCCGCCCGCGACCTCGCTGTCGGCGCGCCTGAAAGAACTGAAACTGCCCCAGGGCCGTCTGAAGACCGGCACCCCGCCGCGCATCGACGGCCGCAGCATCGATTTCTCGGTGATGACCGAGCAGCCGGGCGACCTCGACCCCATCCCGGTATTCTCGGTGATGGGTTCGGTCGACATGCATCCGCGCCAGCTGCCGTGCTGGGTGACCCACACCAACGAGCGTACCCACGACATCATTCGCTCGGGCCTGGACCGCAGCCCGATGTACACCGGCGTGATCGAGGGCGTCGGCCCGCGTTACTGCCCGTCGATCGAGGACAAGATCCACCGCTTCGCCGACAAGGAATCGCACCAGATCTTCCTGGAGCCCGAGGGCCTGACCACCCACGAGTTCTACCCGAACGGCATCTCGACCAGCCTGCCGTTCGACGTGCAGCTGGACCTGGTGCGTTCGATGCGCGGCCTGGAGAACGCCCACATCCTGCGTCCCGGCTATGCGATCGAGTACGACTATTTCGATCCGCGCGGCCTGAAGGCATCGCTGGAAACCAAGGCGATCGACGGCCTGTTCTTCGCCGGCCAGATCAACGGCACCACCGGTTATGAAGAGGCGGCCGCCCAGGGCATGCTGGCCGGCATCAATGCCGCGCTGCAGACCCAGGGCAGGGAAGCCTGGACGCCGCGCCGCGACGAAGCCTACCTTGGCGTGCTGGTCGACGACCTGGTCACCCAGGGCGTGCAGGAACCCTACCGCATGTTCACCAGCCGGGCCGAGTACCGCCTGTCGCTGCGCGAGGACAATGCCGACCTGCGCCTGACCGAAGCCGGCCGCCGCCTCGGCTGCGTGAGCGACGAACAATGGGCCCGCTTCGAGGCCAAGCGCGAAGCCGTCGCCCGCGAACTCGAGCGCCTGAAATCCACCTGGGTCAATCCTCGCATCCTGGCCGCCGCCGAAGCCGAGCGCGTGCTGGGCAAAGCCATCGAGCGAGAGTATGCGCTCGCCGACCTGCTGCGCCGCCCCAATGTGGACTACGACACCCTGATGACGCTGAAAGGCATCGACGGCCAGGACCTGGCCGGCCCGGGCCTTGCCGATTCCGCGATCCGCGAGCAGGTCGAGATCCAGGTGAAATACGCCGGCTACATCGACCGCCAGGCGCGCGAGGTGGAGCGCCACGAGCATTACGAAAACCTCAAGCTGCCCGCCGCCATCGACTACATGGATGTGAAGGCGCTGTCGATCGAGGTGCGCCAGAAGCTCAACAAGCACCGGCCGGAAACGCTCGGCCAGGCGTCGCGCATTTCCGGCGTGACGCCGGCGGCGATCTCGATCCTGCTGGTGCACCTCAAGAAGGGCGGCTTCAAGGGCTTCGCCACCGTCGACGAACAGGCGGCCTGAGCATGGCCGGATTCGACCGCGCCGCGCTGGCGGCGCAACTGGAAGAGGGCGTGCGCGCGCTCGGCCTCGCGCTCGACGAGGAGCAGTGCGGCCGCCTGCTCGATTACCTCGCCCTGCTGCACAAGTGGAACGCCGTCTACAACCTGACGGCCGTGCGCGATCCGCGCCAGATGGTGGTGCAGCACCTGCTCGATTCGCTGGCGGTGGTGCCGCAATTCGCCGCGGCGAAGAACATCCTCGACGTCGGCGCCGGCGGCGGCCTGCCCGGGCTCGTGCTGGCGATCGCCCGCCCGGACATGCAGGTGTCGATGATCGACACCGTGCACAAGAAGACGGCCTTCCTCACCCAGGTGAAGGCCCAGCTGGGCCTTGCCAACGTCGCCGTCCATACGATGCGCGTCGAGCAGCTGCGGGTCGCGCAGCCGTTCGACACGATCACCTCGCGCGCCTTCGCGGAACTCGCCGATTTCGTCAACTGGTCCAATCACCTCCTGGCCGACAATGGCCGTTACCTCGCCATGAAAGGCGTCGCGCCCGAGGAGGAGATCGCGCGCCTGCCCGCCGGCTGGCAGGCGACGGCGGTTCATCCGCTGCAGGTTCCGGAGCTCGATGCCCAGCGGCATCTGATCGTGATCGAAAGGGTGGCTCCATGATGACCGGGAGAGTGCATTGCCTGCTGCTCGCCGCCGCGGCCGTCGCCGCCGCGCCGCTGCATGCGCAGGACGCGCCGGCCGACGTGCCGAAGACGGCCGAGCGGGTCGACCTCGACCGCTATGCCGGCAAGTGGTACGAGATCGCGCGTTTCCCGAACCGATTCCAGAAGCAGTGCGCCGGCAACACCACGGCCGAATACGCGAAGCGTCCCGATGGCGAGATCGACGTGATCAACCGTTGCCGCACCGAGGACGGCAAGACCGATGTCGCCGAGGGCAGGGCGCGCGTCGTCGATGCGGCCACCAATGCGAAGCTGGAAGTGCGCTTCGCGCCCGCCGCGCTGGCCTGGCTGCCGATGGTGTGGTCACCCTACTGGATCATCGATCTGGCGCCCGATTACTCGGTGGCCGCGGTGGGCGACCCGAAGCGCGAATACCTGTGGATCCTGTCGCGCACGCCGAAGCTGCCGGAGGCAACCTACGAGGAACTGGTCAACCGGCTGACGGCGCAGGGGTTCGATACGGCACGCTTGCTGATGACGAAGCAGGATTGAGCGGGTGCGGCAATGTCCGCGCCCTGCACGGTGGCCGGAATGCATGCGCAGGCGGTGACCTCTCCTTCCCCCTGCAAGGCGGAGGGAGCGCTTGGCGTCTGCGTAAGACGGTCTCCATCGACAGCGCCACGTCGCTTGCCAGACGTGATTTGTTGGACACACCGGCCGGGTGCGCTACACTTTGCAACCTTGCCGCGCGGGCATGCCCGCATGCCGTGGATGGCGCCATGCGGATGGCGCGATGCATGGCCACGCCGGGCGGCATGCCCGTGAACCTGAACCATAACGAGAACATGGCCAAAATTTTCTGCGTCGCCAACCAGAAGGGTGGGGTTGGCAAGACGACGACCGCCGTCAATCTTGCCGCCGGGCTCGCCCAGCTGCAGCAGCGCGTGCTGCTGGTCGACCTCGACCCGCAGGGCAATGCGACGATGGGCGCCGGCATCAACAAGGCGACGCTGACCTCGTCGGTGTACCACGTGCTGCTCGGCCTGGCCCACGTGGCCGGCGCGCGCCAGGCATCCGAGACCGGCCGCTTCGACGTGCTGCCGGCCAACCGCGACCTGGCCGGCGCCGAGGTCGAGATGGTCGAGCTCGACAACCGCGAGAAGCGCCTCAAGGATGCGCTCGCCAAGGTCGATGCCGATTACGATTTCGTGCTGATCGATTGCCCGCCGGCGCTGTCGATGCTGACGCTCAACGGCCTGTGCGCGGCGCATGGCGTGATCATCCCGATGCAGTGCGAGTACTACGCGCTCGAAGGCCTGTCCGACCTGGTCAACACGATCAAGAAGGTGCATGCCAAGCTGAACCCGGAGCTGAAGATCATCGGCCTGTTGCGCGTGATGTTCGATCCGCGCATGACGCTGTCGCAGCAGGTGTCCGCGCAGCTCGAGCAGCATTTCGGCGACAAGGTCTTCAAGACCATCATCCCGCGCAACGTGCGCCTGGCAGAAGCGCCGTCCTACGGCATGCCGGGCGTCACCTTCGACGCCGCGTCCAAGGGCGCGCAGGCCTACATCGCCTTCGGCGCCGAAATGGTCGAACGCATCAAGACGCTCTGATTCCCTCCATCCACGCATCCTCACGCATCATCATGGTCACGAAAAAACCCAAGGGCCTCGGCCGCGGACTGGACGCCCTGCTCGGCGGCGGCGGCAGCGATTTCGCCGAGGCGGCCCCGACCGTCGCCGGCGCACCGTCGGTGCTGTCGGTCGAGCGCATGCAGGCCGGCAAGTACCAGCCGCGCACGCGCATGGACGAAGGCGCGCTCAACGAGCTGGCCGCCTCGATCAAGGCCCAGGGCCTGATGCAGCCGATCCTGGTGCGCCCGGTCGGCCCGGAACGCTACGAGATCATCGCCGGCGAGCGCCGCTTCCGCGCCGCCCAGCTGGCCGGGCTGTCCGAGGTGCCGGTGCTGGTCAAGGATGTCGACGACCAGGCCGCCGCCGCGATGGCGCTGATCGAGAACATCCAGCGCGAAGACCTCAATCCGCTGGAAGAAGCGCAGGGCATCCATCGCCTGATCACCGATTTCGGCTTCACCCACGAGCAGGCGGCCGGTTCGGTCGGCCGCTCGCGCAGCGCGGTGTCCAACCTGCTGCGTCTCCTGAACCTGTCCAAGCCGGTGCAGACCATGCTCATGGCCGGCGACATCGACATGGGTCATGCGCGTGCCCTGCTGGCCGTCGACAGCGCGACCCAGATCACGCTGGCCAACCAGATCGTCGCCAAGCGCATGTCGGTGCGCGAAGCCGAAAAGCTGGTGGCCAAGGCGACGGCCGAGCAGACCGCCGGCGCCCGCCGCGAGGGTGGGAAGGAAAAATCGCGCGACATCGCCCGCCTCGAGGAAGAGCTGTCCGACGCACTGGCCACCCAGGTCACGATCAAGATGGGCGCGAAGAACCGCGGCCAGCTGATCATCGATTTCTCCGACCTCGATACGCTCGACGGCATCATCGCCCGCCTGCGCGCGCAGGACTGAACGCGATTTCGCGCGGTGCCGGGCAAGGCGCCCCGGCGCGCCCCTGTCCCGGCATCGGATACGTGTCATCGTCGGCCGCGATTGTTGCTGGCCGGCGCTTGTCCTGCCTCTTCGCCGGGTGTAAGTTGTGACTGTTGCCGCACGGCGACCACGACAAGAACACTGCGCACCGGATGGGGAGGGCGGATGAGATTCGCACTGGGCGTTGCATTCTGCCTGCTGGCATTGCCGGCGGCGGCGAATACGGTCACGCTGCGCTTCGTCTACGAGGACCGGCCGCTGTTTCCCTATTACCTCGGCGACGGATCCTCGCAACCGCGCTGGCCCGGCGTGACGATCGAGCTGCTCAGGCAGCTCGAAAAGAAGGTTCCCGGCCTGAAGATCAGCTTCGAGCGCATGCCCTGGCAGCGTTGCCTGGCCAGCGTGAAGAAGGGCAGCGCCGATGCGGTGGTCGCCAGCTACCGCAAGGACCGCGAGGACACCGGCGTCTTCCCCATGGCTGGCGAGCGGCCCGATCCGGGCATGCGCCTGGACAGCCACAACTACGTGCTGTACAAGCTCAGGACCTCGCCGCTGACGTGGGACGGGAGCCGCATGCAGCAACTCGAGGGCAGCGTCGGCGCGCCGCTCGGCTACGCCATCGTGGAAGACCTGCGCGCGCTCGGCGTGCGCGTCGAGGAATCCCACGCCGTCACCAGCGACCTGTGGAAGCTGCGCTCGGGCAAGCTGGCCGCGGTGGCGGCGCCGGAAGCGATCGGCGACTACCATGTGCGCGAAGGCCAGTTCACCGACGTGGTGAAAGTCGCGCCGCGGCTGGCGACCAAGGATTACTACCTGATGGTCAGCCACAGCTTCGCCCGCAAGCACCCCGACCTCACGAAGAAGATCTGGAGCGCCCTGGCCGAGATCAGCCAGGCCCAGACCGCCACGCTGATCGCGCGCTATCTCGACATGACGGCGGAGTGACCATGAGACAGCGCATCGCCCTCCTGTTCCTGCTGGCGTGCGCGCCGGGGCTCGCCCCGGCCCAGCCGCAACAGGTCACGCTGCGCTTCGTCTATGTCGACACGCCGCTCTATCCCTATTACATCGGCCACGGCCAGCTTATCCCCGACAATCCCGGGGTCTCGATCGAGCTCGTCAAGCTGCTCGAGAAGAAGGTGCCCGGCCTGAAGGTCGAACTGGCGCGCATGCCCTGGAAGCGCTGCCTGCTCAGCCTCAAGCAGGGCAGTGCCGACGCACTGGTGGCCAGCTTCCGGCCGGAACGCCAGGAGAACGGCGTCTATCCGACCCGGCCCGATGGGCGCCCGGACCCGTCGCGCCGCATGGAGACCCACAACTACGTACTGTACAAGCGCAAGTCGTCGACGCTGTCCTGGAACGGCAAGCGCTTCGACCGCGTCGACGGCGCGATCGGTGCGCCGCTGGGCAATTCGATCGTCGAGGACTTGCGCGGCCACGGGGTCACGGTCGAGGAATCGCAATCCTTCGTCAACAACCTCAGGAAGCTACTCGCCGGCCGGCTGGCCGGCGTTGCCACTTTGGAAACGGTTGGCGATTTTCAGCTCGGCCGCAGCCAGTACACCGAGGTGGTCAAGATGTCGCCGGTGCTGGCGAGCAAGGATTATTACCTGATGTTCAGTCACCAGTTCATCGACAAGCATCCCCGGCTGGCCAACGACATCTGGAAGGCGCTGGCCGAGATTCGCACCAGCTACAGCACCACGCTCATGTTCCGTTACATGAAGATGACGGCCGAATACTGACCCGGCCCTGCCCGCCGATCATGCCGGGCAACAACAAATCCCGCCCCGCCAGCAAGCATCCGGCGCAAGGCGGCCGCAAAAAATGCAGCAATACCGTAGTTCTACTATATGTGCACTGCGGCAAGGGATTTGACGCTGCTTGCGCAAAAATCTTATAATCCCGTGGCTTCACAGATCGCAATCCACAGAACTTCACCCAAGCCTTGCATGGCTTTCCTGCCTTGACGTCGCGGGAGGGTCTCGGTCGCACGAAACGGCAACGCGAATCAGGATCGGAATGCTCAGACTCGTTCTCCTGCAATTCGCGGCCGCGATCGCCGCCGGCATCGTTGCCGGCTTCCTGGGTGGAGTGCCCGCGTTTCTCTCCGCGCTTCTGGGTGGTTTGTGCTGCGTGGTGCCGAATGGCCTGTTCGCGATGCGCCTTTTCATGAGCGCCCGCGCCGGCAAGGCCAACCCGATGACATTTTTCTTCGGGGAATTGATCAAGATTGCAATGACGATCGCGCTGCTGGGCGCGGTGGTCTGGCTGTACCACGATCTGAACTGGCTGGCGCTTCTCGCCGGGTTCATCGTGGCACTGAAAAGTTACATCATCTTATTATTTAGGCACTGACTATGTCCTCTACCGCGGTTGAAGGAGCGGCGCACACGCCGTCGGCTTCCGAATACATCGTCCACCACCTCGGACACCTCAGCACCAAGCACCAGGACAAGATCGTCGATTTCTCGGTGATCAACCTGGACACGATCTTCTGGTCCGTCCTGATGGGCGTGATCGGCTGCTTCGTCCTGTATCGTGCCGCCCGCAAGGCGACCTCCGGCGTGCCGGGCCGTTTCCAGGCCTTCGTCGAGATGCTCGTCGAAATGGTCGAAGACCAGTCCAAGGCGATCGTCCATGGCGACCGCAGCTTCATCGCGCCGCTGGCCCTGACCGTGTTCGTCTGGGTGGCCCTGATGAACTCCCTCGACTTCCTGCCGGTCGACCTGTTCGCCGGCATCTTCCGCCTGATCGGCATCGACATCCACCATCGCGTGGTGCCGACCGCCGACCTGAACGGCACGCTCGGCATCTCCCTCGGCGTGCTGGCCCTGATGCTCTACTACGGCATCAAGATCAAGGGCCTCGGCGGCTGGCTGCACGAAATCTTCGCGGCACCGTTCGGCATCTGGATGGCACCGTTCAACCTGCTCCTGAACATCATTGAATACCTGGCCAAGGCCGTGTCCCTGGGCATGCGACTGTTCGGCAACATGTACGCCGGCGAACTGCTGTTCATGCTGATCGCGCTGCTGGGTTCGACCGCCACCGTGTTCGGCTTCGTCGGCCACGTGATCGCCGGTTCGATGTGGGCCATCTTCCACATCCTGATCGTCCTGCTCCAGGCCTTCATCTTCATGATGCTGACGCTGGTGTACATGGGCCAGGCGCACGAAGGTCACTAAGGTTTTTCGCAGCAGGTACTGGTTTGGTTTTTGGGTTTTTGATTTTCATTTTTCAACTTTAACTTTCTAAAGGAATTGTCATGACTGACGTATCTTTTGTTGCTCTGGCTTGCGGTCTGATCATCGGTCTGGGTGCTATCGGCGCCTGTATCGGTATCGCTCTGATGGGCGGCAAGTACCTCGAAGCCTCCGCTCGTCAGCCTGAACTGATGAACACCCTGCAGACCAAGATGTTCCTGCTGGCCGGCCTGATCGACGCTGCATTCCTGATCGGCGTCGGTATCGCCATGCTGTTCGCGTTCGCCAACCCGTTCGTCAAATAAGGGTAATCAGGTCCTCGCCTGAAACCAGTATGCCGAACCTTCGCGTTCGGCATTCGTTACTCTGAGAAGGGAAAAACACCGTGAACTTGAACGCAACCCTGTTTGCACAGTTCGTGGTCTTCTTCATCCTCGCGTGGTTCACGATGAAATTCGTGTGGCCGCCGTTGATCAAGGCGCTCGACGAGCGCGCGAAGAAGATTGCGGACGGTCTGGCAGCAGCGGATCGCGGCAAGGCGGAAATGGCTGCAGCTGAAAAGCGCATCCAGGCCGAGCTTGCCAGCGCCCGCGACGAAGGCCAGAAGCGCATCATCGACGCCGAGAAGCGCGCGCAATCGATCATCGAAGACGCCAAGAAGACCGCCAACGACGAAGCAGCGCGCATCATCGCCGCTGCCAAAGCCGACGCGGAACAGCAAGTCACTCGTGCACGCGAAGAACTGCGTGCCCAGGTCGCGGGTCTCGCGGTCAAGGGCGCCGAGCAGATTCTCAAGCGTGAGGTGAACGCAGCGGCCCACGCCGACCTGCTGAACCAACTGAAGACCGAGCTGTAATCATGGCTGAACTCGCTACCATTGCTCGTCCTTACGCCGAAGCACTGTTTCGTGTAGCAAAGACCGGCAACCTCGCCGCCTGGTCCGACCTCGTGTCGGAAATGGCAGCAGTTGCCGCTCATCCGGACGTCAAGTCCTTTGCAGCCAATCCGAAGCTCTCGGATGGCCAGATCGCCGACACTTTTCTGTCGCTCCTGAAGTCCAACGTCACCCCCGAAGCGAAGAACTTCGTGGGGATGCTGGTCCAGAACGGACGCCTTGCGCTCCTGCCCGAGATCGCCACGCAATTCCACGCATTGAAAAATGCCGGTGAAGGCGCCGCCGATGCGGAGATCACGAGCGCATTCGATCTGTCCGCCGCCCAGGTGAACGACCTGGTCGCGACGCTCGAGAAGAAGTTCGGCCGCAAGCTCAACCCGACGGTCAAGGTCGACTCCTCGCTGATCGGTGGCGTTCGCGTCGCCGTCGGCGACGAAGTGCTCGACACCTCGGTTCGCGCGAAGCTGCAAAAGATGTACGTCGCCCTGGCGTCGTGATCGCCAGGCCCGGACGATACCCTCCGGGCCTGCATCGCGTGCCGCGCACGAAACGTGTAGACATTGCGGGACCGTCAGGCGCCAACGCCTTTCGGTCCCCAACACCAATCAGGAGTTAGTATGCAACTCAACCCGTCTGAAATCAGCGAACTGATCAAGAGCCGGATCCAGGGCCTTGGCGACACCGCTGAAATCCGCAACCAGGGCACGGTCATCTCCGTGACCGACGGCATCTGCCGCATCCACGGCCTGTCCGACGCGATGCAAGGCGAAATGCTGGAATTCCCGGGCAACACCTTCGGCCTCGCACTGAACCTCGAGCGCGACTCCGTCGGCGCCGTTATCCTGGGCGAATACGAACACATCTCCGAAGGCGACACCGTCAAGACCACCGGCCGCGTGCTGGAAGTCCCGGTCGGCCCGGAACTCGTCGGCCGCGTCGTCAACGCGCTCGGCCAGCCGATCGACGGCAAGGGCCCGATCAACGCCAAGCTGACCGACGTGATCGAAAAAGTGGCACCGGGCGTGATCGCCCGCCAGTCCGTCTCGCAGCCGATGCAGACCGGCCTGAAGGCAATCGACTCGATGGTGCCGATCGGCCGTGGCCAGCGCGAGCTGATCATCGGCGACCGCCAGACCGGTAAATCGGCTGTCGCGGTCGACACGATCATCAACCAGAAGGGCCAGAACATGACGTGTATCTACGTCGCGATCGGCCAGAAGGCTTCCACGATCAAGAACATCGTGCGCGCGCTCGAAGAGCACGGTGCGATGGAGTACACGATCGTCGTCGCCGCTTCCGCTTCCGAGTCCGCCGCGATGCAGTACATCGCCGCCTACTCCGGCTGCACCATGGGCGAATACTTCCGCGACCGCGGCCAGGATGCCCTGATCATTTATGACGACCTGTCCAAGCAGGCTGTCGCCTACCGCCAGGTCTCGCTGCTGCTGCGCCGTCCGCCGGGCCGCGAAGCGTATCCGGGCGACGTGTTCTACCTGCACTCCCGCCTGCTCGAGCGCGCCGCACGCGTGAACCCCGACTACGTCGAAGCCTTCACCAAGGGCGAAGTCAAGGGCAAGACCGGTTCGCTGACCGCACTGCCGATCATCGAAACCCAGGCCGGCGACGTGTCCGCCTTCGTGCCGACCAACGTGATCTCGATTACCGACGGCCAGATCTTCCTGGAGACCTCGCTGTTCAACTCGGGTATCCGTCCCGCGATCAACGCCGGTATCTCGGTGTCCCGCGTCGGTGGCGCAGCGCAGACCAAGGTCATCAAGGGCCTGTCCGGCGGTATCCGTACCGACCTGGCGCAGTACCGTGAACTGGCAGCATTCGCGCAGTTCGCTTCCGACCTCGACGAAGCCACCCGCAAGCAGCTCGACCGCGGCGCCCGCGTGACCGAACTGCTCAAGCAGCCGCAGTACTCGCCGCTGCCGATCTCGCTGATGGCCGTCTCGCTGTACGCCGTGAACAAGGGCTACTTCGACGACATCGACGTGAAGAACGTGCTCGCCTTCGAATCCGGCCTGCACAACTTCATGAAGACCAGCCACGCTGCGCTGCTCAACAAGATCGAAGACACCAAGGCACTCGACAAGGACGCGGAAGCCGAACTGGCTGCGGCAATCGCCAGCTTCAAGAAGACTTTCTGATCTCAACCTAGGCTGAAGGAGTCATCTCATGGCTGTAGGTAAAGAGATACGCGGCAAGATCAAGAGCGTAGAGAATACGAAGAAGATCACCAAGGCGATGGAAATGGTCGCCGCATCCAAGATGCGCAAGGCGCAGGACCGGATGCGCCATGCCCGTCCGTACAGTGACAAGGTTCGTAATATCGCGTCTCACCTGGCCGAGGCCAATCCGGAGTACACGCATCCGTTCCTGGTCAAGCAGGACGCATCGAAGACGGTGGGCATCATCGTCGTCACGACCGACAAGGGTCTGTGCGGCGGCATGAACACCAACGTCCTGCGTCAGGTGACCAACAAGATGCGCGAACTGGAAGGCGCCGGCATGAAGGTGCAGGCTGTCGCGATCGGCAACAAGGGACTCGGCTTCCTGCACCGCATCGGTGCGCAGGTCGTCTCCCAGGTCACCGGTCTGGGCGACACGCCCCACCTCGAAAAGCTGATCGGCCCCGTCAAGGTGCTGCTCGACGCTTACCAGGAAGGCAAGCTGGACGCGGTGTACATCTGCTACACCAAGTTCATCAACACGATGAAGCAGGAGCCGATGCTGGAGCAGCTGCTCCCGCTGTCGTCCGACCGCATGCAGGCAGACAAGGATGCCTACTCGTGGGATTACCTCTACGAGCCCGATGCGCAGACCGTGATCGATGAACTGCTGGTCCGCTACGTCGAAGCGCTGATCTACCAGGCTGTCGCAGAGAACATGGCGTCCGAGCAATCGGCACGCATGGTCGCGATGAAGGCAGCCTCGGACAACGCCGGCAACGTGATTTCGGAGCTCAAGCTGGTCTACAACAAGACCCGCCAGGCCGCGATCACGAAAGAGCTGTCCGAGATCGTCGCCGGTGCAGCTGCCGTCTGACGCGAGTAACGAATCTAAATTTTTAATATTGAAGGAACGAAAATGGCTAATGGCAAAATCGTTCAGTGTATCGGCGCTGTGGTGGACGTTGAGTTCCCGCGCGACGCGATGCCGAAGGTTTACGATGCCCTGAAGATGGAAGGCTCCGCGCTGACCCTGGAAGTGCAGCAGCAGCTCGGCGACGGCATCGTCCGCACGATTGCTCTGGGCTCCTCGGAAGGTCTGCGCCGCGGCATGATGGTCTCGAACACCGGCGCACCGATCTCGGTGCCGGTCGGCCCGGCAACGCTCGGCCGCATCATGGACGTGCTGGGCAACCCGATCGACGAGCGCGGCCCGGTCAACGCAGCGACCACCGCATCGATCCACCGCAAGGCCCCGGCCTACGACGAGCTGTCGCCGTCGCAGGAACTGCTGGAAACCGGCATCAAGGTGATCGACCTGGTCTGCCCGTTCGCCAAGGGCGGCAAGGTCGGCCTGTTCGGCGGCGCCGGCGTGGGCAAGACCGTGAACATGATGGAGCTCATCAACAACATCGCGAAAGCGCACTCGGGTCTGTCCGTGTTCGCAGGCGTCGGTGAGCGTACCCGTGAAGGCAACGACTTCTACCACGAGATGGCCGAGTCGAAGGTCGTGGACCTCGAGAACCTCGCCAACTCCAAGGTGGCCATGGTCTACGGCCAGATGAACGAGCCGCCGGGCAACCGTCTGCGCGTGGCGCTGACGGGTCTGACCATTGCGGAATCCTTCCGTGATGAAGGCCGTGACGTGCTGTTCTTCGTGGACAACATCTACCGCTACACGCTGGCCGGTACCGAAGTGTCCCGCTGCTGGGCCGCATGCCGTCCGCGGTGGGCTACCAGCCGACGCTGGCAGAAGAAATGGGCCGCCTGCAGGAACGCATCACCTCGACCAAGGTCGGCTCGATCACCTCGATCCAGGCCGTGTACGTCCCTGCGGACGACCTGACCGACCCGTCGCCGGCGACCACCTTCGCCCACCTCGACTCCACCGTCGTTCTGTCGCGTGACATCGCCGCGCTGGGTATCTACCCGGCAGTGGATCCGCTGGACTCGACCTCGCGCCAGCTCGACCCGAACGTGGTCGGCGCCGAGCACTACGAGACCGCCCGCGCCGTCCAGGGCACGCTGCAGCGCTACAAGGAACTGCGCGACATCATCGCGATTCTGGGCATGGACGAACTGGCACCGGAAGACAAGCTGGTGGTGGCGCGCGCTCGCAAGATGCAGCGCTTCCTGTCGCAGCCGTTCCACGTCGCCGAAGTGTTCACCGGTTCCCCGGGCAAGTACGTTTCGCTGAAGGACACGATCAAGGGCTTCAAGATGATCGCGTCGGGCGAACTGGACCACCTGCCGGAGCAGGCGTTCTACATGGTCGGCACCATCGAGGAAGCGATCGAGAAGGCCAAGAAGATGTAATGCGCGCTCCCGCCGGCCACGGCTGGCGGGAGAACCATCCATCTTCCGACGCATACGAAAGGTTCCAACATGGCACACACAATTCACGTCGACGTGGTTTCCGCCGAAGAGTCGATCTTCGAAGGTGAAGCCGAGTTCGTCGCGTTGCCGGGTGAAGCGGGCGAGCTGGGCATCTATCCCCAGCACACGCCGCTGATCACGCGCATCCGTCCGGGTGCGGTGCGCATCAAGGTGCCGGGCCAGGCGGAAGACGAATTCGTCTTCGTCGCCGGCGGCATCCTCGAAGTGCAGCCGAATGCCGTGACGGTCCTGGCCGACACCGCGATCCGCGGCCACGACCTGGACGAGGCGAAGGCGCTGGAGGCGAAGAAGCACGCCGAGGAAGCCATGGCCAACCGCGAGTCGAAGGTCGACTACGCCAAGGCCCAGGCGGAACTCGCCGAGGCGATCGCCCAGCTGGCCGCGATCCAGAAACTGCGCGGCAAGGGTGGCCGCTGATCCGGCAACGGCAGCAACCATCGCGACACACGAGAAAGGCAGCTTCGGCTGCCTTTTTTGTTGCCTGCAGCGATGGAAAGCACACCACCGCCGCGAACCATGCGCGGAAGAAGGGCGCACGCATCGCCGCGCTCCGGCGGCGCCGATGCCGGCAGGCGCGGACAGCCGCACGCTCCCCGCCCACGGCGCGATCCGCATGGCCCGCGCACTTCCGCGCGATCCCTGCTAAGGTGGAAGCCTTCGCGCCGCCCGGCGCAGGCACAAGGACACCATCATGGCGAAGAAGGAAAAGATCGATCCGGAAACCGAGGCCCTCATCGCCTGGTGCACCGAGGTGGAGGGTTTCCTGGTCAAGGGCGGCGCCACGCTGGCGCAGGCGCAGGACCACATCGAGGAACAGATCGAGTGGTTCATGGACCTGTTCTATGACGGCGTGACGCCGGAGGAAGCCGCGCGGCAGGCGCTGGACGGCTGAACCGCCAGCGCGGCCCGTGCCGCTAGCCAGGGCGCCGCTGGCGCAGCGGATCGAGCAGGGCGCGCAGGTCGTTGTGGTCCAGCTCGTACATCAGCGCCAGCAGCTGGCCCAGTTCCCCGCGCGGAAAGCCCTCGCGCGCGAACCAGCCGAGATAATGGCCCGGCAGGTCGGCCAGCAGGCGGCCCTTGTACTTCCCGTAGGGCATTTCGCGGGTGACGAGCAGCTGCAGGTGGCTGGGATCCATGGACGATCGGCGACGAGGCGGTGACAGGCTGACGGCAGGCGCCGCCGCTGCGGCGGAGCAGGGCGATTGTACCCGCGCCGCACGCCGGCTGCCGCAGCGGGTTGACCGCACTGCGCCGCAACCCGGTTCCGTGCCGATTGTTGCGCGCCTCCCGTGCCACCCGCCCCGGATTGCAGTACGCTGGACGGGTCATTCCCTTCCACCGCACGAACACCGCATGGACTACGATCCCGATCTCATCGCCCGCCTGCTGCAGGACTGCCGCATCATCGCCGTCGTCGGCATGTCGGCCAGGCCCGACCGCGCCAGCCACGAAGTGGCGCATTACCTGCAGGGCGAGGGCTACCGCATCGTCCCGGTCAATCCGGCCTACGCCGGCCAGGACATCCTCGGCGAACGCTGCTTCGCCACGCTCACCGAGGCGGCCGCGGCCCTGAAGGAACAGGGCCTGCATATCGACATCGTCGACTGCTTCCGCAAGCCCGAGACGCTCGATCCGATCGTCGACGAAGCGATCGCGATCCGCGCGCGCTGCGTCTGGATGCAGCTGGGCGTGGTCAACGAAGCCGCCGCCGCGAAGGCGAAGGAAGCCGGCCTGCAGGTCGTCATGGACCGCTGCATGAAGATCGAGCACCTGCACATGGAGACCTGAGCGTGCGCCACTGGCTGCCCGAACTGGCCGCGCTGCCGCTGTACCCGCTGCTGCTGATGCAGGGGCGGCACGCGCGCCGCGTCACGCCGCGCCTGCCCGAGGCATCCGGCCCGACGTCGGGCATGGCCGGCGCCAGCCATGGCGGCACGCCGCTGACGCTGCTGACCATCGGCGAATCGCCGGTGGCGGGGGTCGGCGTCGGAAGCCACGAGGAAGCCATCACCGGCTGCTTCGCCGCGGCACTGGCCGAGCGCCTGGCGCGCCCGGTCGCCTGGCAGGCCCACGGCCGCAACGGCGTCACGGTGCGCGAGGCGATGCACACCGTCCTGCCGCAGGTGCCGGCGGCGCCGGCCGACATCGTGCTCGTCGCCTTCGGCGTCAACGACACTACCGCGTTCCGTTCCGCATCACGCTGGCGCGCCGACCTGCAGGCACTGCTGCGGGCGGTCGAGGCGCGCTGTTCGCCGCGCCTGCTGCTGCTGTCGGGTGTACCGCCGGTCGGGCTCTTCCCGGCATTGCCCCATCCGCTGCGCTGGGTGCTCGGCATGAAGGCGCGCTCGCTCGACCTGGCCGCACGCGAGCTGGTCGGGGCCGGCCATCGCGCATTGCATGTGCCGCTCGAACTCGATCCGCACGGCGGCCTGATGGCCAGCGATGGCTTCCATCCCTCGCACGCGGGTTGCCTGGCGTGGGCCGCGGCCCTGGCCGCGCGCAGCGCCGATGCGCTTGGCGCACCCGGCACATCGGGCGCATCGGGCGGATGGGCCGCAAGTCGCGGCGCCTGAACCGTCGTCCGTCGCATTCCTGCTGCGCCATCGGCGGCGCATGGCACAATCGCGCCACCGACAAGAACGATGGAGACCCCATGCGCCTGCGCACACCCGCCCTGACGCTCGCCCTCGTCCTCGCCGCCGCGCCGCTGGCGGCGACGGCCCAGGACAATCCCACTCCCCTGCAACGGTCGATCCAGGCCTTCACCCGCGCGCTCGATGCCCATCCCGGCAATGCGACGCTGCATTACTTCCTCGCGCTCTACCATGCGCGCGCCCAGGACAAGGCGGCATCGCTGGCACATCTCGACAAGGTGCTGGCCCTCGGCGAGGGTTTCCTGCCGCACGACGGCGGCGGCTTCGAGTTCCTGCGCAAGGATGCGGACTTCCTCGCGATGCGCGCGAAGCTCGCGGACAAGGAGAAGCGCGTCGACGGCGCCGCGGTCGCGTTCCGCCTCGACGACAAGGGCTTCATCCCCGAGGGCATCGCGCGCGATCCGGCCAGCGGCGACTTCTACGTCGGCAGCATTGCGAGGAAGAGCATCGCGCGCGTCGGCAAGGATGGCAAGGCGCACGCCTTCTCGGCACCCGAGGATGGGCTGGAGAATGTCCTCGGCCTGGCCGTGGACTGGCCGCGTCGTCTGCTGTACGCGGTCAGCACCAACGGCTTCGTCAAGGCCGGCCGCGAGCGCCCCGTCAACGCGGTGCTGCGCTACGACCTCGCCACCGGCCGCCGCACCGGCGAGTTCCGCGTTCCCGGCGCACTGCAGCTGAACGACGTGGCGGTGGCGCCGAACGGCGAGGTCTATGCCAGCGACTCGCGCGCCGGCACCGTGTACCGCGCGTTCGCCGACGGTGCCGCCGACAAGCCGCTGGTGCCGCCGGGCCGCATGCGCGGCACCAACGGGCTGGCGGTGTCGGGCGACGGCAGGCAGCTCTACCTCGCGCATTCGATGGGCATCGCCCGCTTCGATCTTGCGAGCGGCGAGCTGCACGACGTGCCGCAACCGCCGCAGCACAATACCGGCACCATCGACGGGCTGTACTGGCACGACGGCGCGCTGCTCGGCGTGCAGAACGGCACCAACCCGGGCCGGGTGATCCGCATGGCGCTCGATGCCGACGGCCGTGCGATCCAGCGCATCGACGTGCTGCTGACGCACCATCATCCCGACGTCGACGAGCCGACCACCGGCGTGGTGGCGCCGGACGGTTTCCACGTGCTGGCGACGACGCAGGTGCGGCGCTACAACGACGACGGGAAGATCGACGACCCGGCCACGCTCAAGGCGCCGACGGTGCTGCGCATTCCGCTGCCGCGCTGACCGTCAGCCTTCCGGCGCCGCCCACGCGCGCGCGCGTTCCACGGCGCGCCGCCAGGTTGCCAGGCGCGCGCTGCGCTGGTCCTCGCCCATGCGCGGCTCGAAGCGGCGCTCGGCGCGCCACTGCAGTGCGATCTCCTCGCGCGAACTCCAGAAGCCGACCGCCAGGCCGGCGAGATACGCCGCGCCCAGCGCGGTCGTCTCCGTCACCGCCGGCCGCACCACCGGCACGCCGAGCACGTCGGCCTGCACCTGCATGAGCAGGTCGTTGCGGGCGGCGCCGCCATCGACCCGCAGTTCGGCCAGGGGCAGGGCGGCATCCTTCTGCATCGCGGCCAGCACGTCGGCGCTCTGGTTGGCGATGCTCTCCAGCGCCGCGCGTGCGATGTGCGCCGCCGCCGTGCCGCGCGTCATGCCGACGATGGTGCCGCGGGCATAGGCATCCCACCACGGCGCGCCCAGGCCGGTGAAGGCCGGCACGAACACCACGCCCCCGCTGTCGGGCACGCCGGTGGCCAGCGCCTCGATCTCGGACGAGGCCCGGATGATGCCCAGGCCGTCGCGCAACCATTGCACGATGGCGCCGGCCATGAACACGCTGCCTTCGAGCATGTAATCCTCGCAGGACGGCGCGGCCGGCACGCCGAAATCGGTGCTTCCCTCTTCGCTCGACACCGTCCAGCCGACTGTGGTCAGCAGGTTGTTGCGCGAGGAGACCGGCGCGGCGCCGGTATGCATCAGCATGAAGCAGCCGGTGCCGTAGGTGTTCTTCGCCATGCCGGGACGGTGGCAGGCCTGGCCGAAGGTGGCCGCCTGCTGGTCGCCGGCCAGGCCTGCCACCGGGATCGGTCCGCCGAACAGCAGGGTGTCGCCGACGATGCCGCTGCTGGGCACCACCTCGGGCAGCACCGCCGCGGGAATGCGCAACAGGTCCAGCAGGTCCTCGTCCCAGCGCAGGCGCCGGATGTCGAACAGCATCGTGCGCGACGCATTGCTGACGTCGGTGACGTGGCGCCCGGTCAGCTTCCAGGCCAGCCACGCATCGACGGTGCCGAAGGCCAGTTCGCCGCGCTCGGCGCGCGCGCGCGCGCCGGGCACGTTGTCGAGCAGCCATTGCAGCTTGGTGCCCGAAAAATAGGCATCGATGACCAGGCCCGTGCGCTCGCGCACCAGCGCCTCGTGGCCGTCGGCGCGCAGGCGGTCGCACAGGCCGGCGGTGCGGCGGTCCTGCCAGACGATCGCATGCGCCACCGGCTCGCCGCTGGCGCGGTCCCACAGCACCGTGGTCTCGCGCTGGTTGGCGATGCCGATGGCGGCGACTTCGCGCGCGGCGACGGCATGCTCGCGCATCACCGACTCGACCACGGCGCGCTGGGTCGCCCAGATCTCGTTGGCATCGTGCTCGACCCAGCCCGGTTGGGGGAAGATCTGGCGGAACTCTTCCTGCGCGACGCCGCGGACATTGCCGGCACGGTCGAACAGGATGGCGCGGGAACTGGTGGTGCCCTGGTCGATGGCGAGGATGAACTGGCGCATGGTGTCTCGTGGTGAAGGTCAGTGAAGGGAAGGGTGGCGCGCCAGCCAGGCGGCGAGCGCGCTCCGGCCGTCCGGCGGCAGCCCGAGGCCGAGCTTGGTGCGGCGCCAGAGGATGTCGTCGGCGCTGCGCGCCCACTCGTGGCGCACCAGGTAATCCGCTTCGGCGGCATACAGGCCGGGGACGATTTCCTCGCCCATGTCGGCCAGCGCCGCGCGGCCGTCGAGCAGCACGCGGATGCGGGTGCCGTAGGCATGGGCAAAGCGCTCCACCAGCGGCGCCGGCAGCCAGGCGTAGCGCTGCCGCAGCGTGGCCAGCGCCTGGTCGAAGGCCAGCACCGAGCGGTTGTCCGGGCATTCGCAGAACAGGTCGCCGCCCGGCAGGCAGGCGCCGGCGGTCCACGCGGCGCGCGGATGGCCGAGCGCGGCGGTGATGCGGTCGACCGCTTCCTCGGCCAGCCGCCGGTAGGTGGTCAGCTTGCCGCCGAGGACCGACAGCAGCATCGCGCCGCGGTCGAAGTCGAGCCGGTAGTCGCGCGTCACTTCGGCGGCGCGGCCATGTTCGTCGTCGAGCAGCGGCCGCACGCCGGCATAGGTCCACACCACGTCGGCCGGCGTGACGGCGGCGCGGAAATAGCGCGACGCCAGCGCGCACAGGTAATCGATCTCGCCGGGCGAGATGGCCGCCGCGCCCGGGTCGCCGTGGTACTCCACGTCGGTGGTGCCGATCAGCGTCCAGTCGCGCCGGAACGGGATGGCGAACACGATGCGGCCGTCGGGATGCTGGAAGAGATAGGCAGCGTCATGCTCGAACAGCCTGCGCACCACGATGTGGCTGCCCTTGACCAGGCGCAGCGCGCCGGCCGGGCGTGCCTGGATGACCGATTGCACGAACTGCGCCGCCCACGGGCCGGCGGCATTGACGAGGCAGCGCGCCGTCACGGTGCGCTGCGTGCCGTGCGCATCGCGCAGTGTCGCCTGCCACAGGTCGCCGCGCCGCTCGGCCGCCACGCAGGCGGTGCGCACCAGCACGTCGGCGCCGTGATTGGCGGCGTCGATCGCATTGACCACGACCAGCCGTGCATCGTCCACCCAGGCATCGGCATAGGTGAAGCCGCGCGAGAACTGCGGCCTGAGCGGTGCGCCGGCGGGATGGCGCGCCAGGTCGATCGCGCCGGAACCGGGCAGCAGTTCGCGCCGCGCCAGGTGGTCGTACAGGAACAGGCCGGCGCGGATCAGCCAGGCGGGGCGTTGTCCGGCGTCATGCGGCATGACGAACTGTAGTGGCGCGATCAGGTGCGGCGCGGCGCGCATCAGGACCTCGCGTTCCGCCAGCGCTTTCCTCACCAGGCCGAACTCGCCATGCTCGAGATAGCGCAGGCCGCCGTGGATCAGCTTGGTCGACGCCGACGAGGTATGCGCGGCCAGGTCGTCCTTCTCGCACAGCACCACGGACAACCCGCGGCCCGCGGCGTCGCGCGCGATGCCGGCGCCGTTGATGCCGCCGCCGACCACCAGCAGGTCGCAGGAATACGTGTTGGCAGCCATGGTCATCGCGATGGTCGGCAATCGGAAGGAAGCGAGAGTCGGTTACGCACCGATACTTGCTGATACCTAGTATCGGTACTGTCCATACGATAAGCCGCCGCCGCAGGCATGGCAACAACAGTCGGCAGTCCGCGATGTGCCGGTGCTGGATGCGGGTGGGCAATCGCGGTAGCATTGAGGCATGTCCGTCATCGCGGCAGGCAATGACGCCGCGCCTTGTCCTTACCAGGAGCCTTTCCACGTGCATGACCTGCGCCGCCTGGCGATCGGATGCGCTCTCGCCGTTGCCTGCCTGCCGCTCGGCGCGGAAGAGCCGCGTGCACCGCAGACTCCCCTGCGCGGCATGACGGTCAAGATCTGCGAGGATGCCGGCGAGTGGCCGCCCTATACGTATTTCGAGCGCGTCGGCGGCAAGCCCACCGCGCGCGTGCGCGGGTTCGCGATCGATGTCATCGATGCCATCTTCGGCAAGGCCGGCGTTTCCTACAGCGTCGACCTGCTGCCCTGGGTGCGCTGCCAGAAGGAGATCGAGCAGGGCGCGCCGTATCACATGGCGCTCAACGCGTCCTACAACGAGTCGCGCGCGAAGACCTATCTGCTGTCGCGCGCCTACTACCGCACCACCAACTACTATTTCTATTCGCGCCGCCAGCATCCTGACGGCCTGGCCATCGCCAGTCTCGCCGACCTGCCCAAGTACCGCGTCTGCGGCCTGTTCGGCTACAACTACGAGACCTACGGCCTCAAGCCGGGCATGGTCGACCAGGGAGCGCGCGACTTTCCCGCGCTGATCGCCAAGTTGCATGCCGGACGCTGCGACCTTTTCCTCGAAAAATATGAAGTCATGGCCGGATTCTCGGCGATCGGCCAGCCCTTCCTGGCCGACCGCGACCTGGCCGGCAAGTCGGTGCCGGGCATGGCGCCGACCGAGTTCTACATGATGGTGTCGCGCCGCGGCGAGCATGCCGACCAGCTGATCCGCCTGATCAACGACGGCATCGCCGAGCTGGAAGCCTCGCGCCAGCTCGAGCGCATGCTGAAGAAGTACATCCCCTGAAGCGTCCCGTGGCCCGCAGCGTCTGCCGGAGCCTCTTCATTCCGCCGCCGCCACGCAATTGCGCGCGCGCTTGGCCCGGTACAGCGCCGTATCGGCATCCTTGAGCAGCTGCTCGAAATCGCGGTGATGCCCGGGCCGCAGCGTCGCCGTGCCGATGCTGATGGTGACGCGCGGCGCGACGCTCGACGCGGCATGCGGCAGGTCGAGGTTCCACACGGCGCCGCGCAGGCTTTCCGCCAGGCGCAGCGCGTCGGCGGCGCCGACATTGGGCAGCAGCACCGCGAATTCCTCGCCGCCCAGGCGCGCCGGCAGTTCGCCGGCACGGCCGAACAGGTCCGCCATGCAGCGGCTGACGGCGGCCAGGCAGGCGTCGCCCGCCGCATGGCCGTAATGGTCGTTGTAGCGCTTGAATTCGTCGATGTCCGCCATCAGGACCGACAGCGGCGTGCCGTTGCGCTGCGCGCGGCGGAACTCGAGATCCTTCATTTCATCGAACTGGCGGCGGTTGGCCAGGCCGGTCAGCGCATCGTGGCGCGCCAGCGCCTGCAATTCCGCATTGGCCGCCTGCAGTGCGCGCTGGGTCAGCATCAGGTCGGCCTGGGCCGCTTCGTGGCCGAGCATGTTGGCCGCCACCTGCGCGGCCAGCTGCAGCAGCCGCGCATCCGGACTGTCGCTCGGGATCGCGACGCCGGCCAGGCACAGCAGGCCGACGGTGTCGCCCTGGGTCTCGATGCAGACGATGGTGCAGGCCGTCGTTTCCAGGCTGGCCAGCAGGTCGCGCTGTTCCGCGGGCAACGCGAGGCCCGCCGGCGCGGACACGCAGATCCAGGCGCGCGCATGCAGCACCTGCATGAGCAGGCCGCGCATGCCGTCCAGCTGCAGTGCGGCGTCCTGGCGCAGCGGCGGCCAGGCATGGGCGACGCGGAAGCCCTGCTCCTCGCCGCCGTGGGTGAACAACAGGCAGCGGCGCGCCTCGAAATAGCCGCAGAATGCCGCCAGGCCGTTCTCGACCGCCGCCGCGGTCCGCGCAAGCGGCACGTTCAGGAAGCGCGTCATGACGCCGATGATCATCGCGTGGAATTCGCGCAGCCGCTCCAGCGAGCGGGTGCGGTCGGCCACCATCTGCGCCAGGCCGTCGCGGTGTTCGCGCAGCTGGCCTTCCAGCGATTTCTGCATGGTGATGTGCTGGTGCAGGCGCTGGTGCAGGCGATTGATCTCGTCGGTGAGCTGGTCGAGTTCGTCGCGGTGCGGTGGCCGGCGCCGGTGCAGCGACAGCGGGCGATTGAGCGATTCGGGGGCGAGCGTGGCGACGCTGCGCGCGATGTGCGCGACATGGCGCGTAACCAGCCGCGCGATCAGCCAGGCCAGCAGCACGCCGAACAGCAGGCCCTTGACGGTCTCGCCGGCCAGGATGCGCAGCGCATCGTTGCCGGTCGCGCGCAGCAGGGCGGGATGGTCCACGTGCAGGCGCAGCTGTCCGACCACCTGGCCAGGGCGTTCGGGGCTGGTCAGGTCGATCGTGACCGGCGGCGCGCCGCCGTCGTCGCCATCGCGCCGCGCTTTTTTTGCCCCGGCGCGCAGGCGCTGCCCGATGGATGTCGTCAGCTCCGCATGGCCGACCATGGGGAATTGCGCGATCGCCTCGAGCTGCAGGCGCGCGGCGGGCATGTCCAGTTCCCACAGGGTGGCGCCGAGGCTCTTGCGATAGGCGTTGGCGATGAAATGGAGCTCGGCGATCGCGTTCTCGCGCTCCTCGAGGTAATGGATGCCGACCAGCACCAGCGTCATGACCAGCGTGAACGCGGTGCTGTACAGCAGCACCCAGAAGGTGACGCGAACCGACAGCGGCCGGAATGGCGGCGCGGGTGAGGCCGGATCGTTCATCGCATCGCCGCCGGCAGGCTGAAGTCGTAGCGCGCCAGCGCCGGGTTCAGGTGCCGCGAGAAGCGACGGAAGTCGATCGAGGAAAAATCCTCGTCGCCGAAGCGCGCCAGGAAGCGCCCGGCCAGGTCCTCGTCGATCAGCGAGAACAGCGGCGCGCGCTGGTCGACGCCGAGCGGCTTGAAGTCCTTGCCGTGGTGGTAGTCGTACAGCATGACCAGCGCCCAGGCGCCGGCGGTGAAATGGCCGCCGGCGAGCGACGACACGCGTCCCGAGATGCGCGCCTGCAGCACGTCCGGCGAGTTGTTGATCGCCGAGAACAGGATGTCGCGGCCCGGCACGCGGCCGGCGGCCTCGACCGCTTCCATCGCGCCGAATGCCATCAGGTCGCTGGCGGTCCAGAAGGCCGTCAGCTTCGGATAGCGCAGCAGCAGGCCGGCAGCCTGTTCCTTCGCGCGGGTGCGCTCCCAGTTGGCGTGCACCGTCTGGGTGAACACCACCGAGGAATGGCGTTCCAGCACGCGCAGCGCGCCTTCGAGCCGCTGGGTCCCGGTCGGCGTCACGCGGTCGCCGGCGATCGCCGCCACGTGCACCTTGCCGTCGTCGGCCAGGGCTTTCCTGCGCAGGGCCAGCGCCACCAGTTCCTCGGCGGTCAGGCGGCCGGCTTCGATCGAGTTGGGCGTGATCGAGCCGAGCCAGTGCGGATGGCGCACGCGCGGGTTGCCGAATTCCAGCAGCTGGTCGCCCTCGAAGGTGCTGTAAGCGAACAGCACCCGGATGCCGGCCTGTCCGGCCAGCTTGAGCATCTCGCCGCCGGCGAGCTTCTCGTTGACGAGGATGACATAGTCGGGCCGCGACTGCCGCTGCGCGACCTGCTGCATCAGCGCGATCATCTTCAGGTGGTCGCGCTCGGCGTACAGCACCTCGAGCGTGATGCCGAGCTGCTTCGCGGCCGGCTGCATGAAGCGGGTGGCGCTGCGCCAGTACGGCTCCTCGGCGCGGCCGGGATTGATGAAGACGACGGAAATCCCGGCGGCCTGCGCACCGAACGGCAGCATGCCGAGGCCCGCGCCGCAGGACAGGGCCAGCGAGCCCCGCAGGAAGGTGCGCCGAGGTTCGGTCATCATATGGAGTCGGCGCACACAGGATGCTGCGCCCGAATGTATGGTCGTGTATCGAACTATAGCAACCGGTGTCGGGATTTGTCATGGAGTATGCAGGCGCCGGCACGCGGCGGGGGACGGGCTGCCGCAGGCCGGGTGCATCGGCGATAATGTCGGCTCTTTCCGAAAGCCGAACCATGACCGCTTCCCCCACCTCCTTCGCCCCGCTGCAGAACGACACCTTCCTGCGCGCGCTGCTGCGCCAGCCGACCGAATACACGCCGCTGTGGCTGATGCGCCAGGCCGGCCGCTACCTGGCCGACTACC
>Ga0196981_1000077_pt1 | contig 112699 bp, 98 predicted proteins | sample S3_2013CmetaG_FD_155462 | JGI IMG/M metagenome (GOLD analysis project Ga0196981, IMG submission 155462) | Soil microbial communities from Anza Borrego desert, Southern California, United States - S3_20-13C | ecosystem: Environmental > Terrestrial > Soil > Desert | place: USA: California...
CCGCGGATGAAGACCGGGGTCATCGGCACCGGGGTGATCTGGCCGTATTCGAGGATCTCCTTGACGTGCAGGATGTCGAGGGCGAACAGCTCGCCCCCGAGTTGAAAGGTGAGGTACTGCTCGGCGCTGTCGAGGTCCTGGACCGTGGCGGGCAGCCTCGTGGGGTGGGTGGCGACGGGATGGGTCATGAGAAGGCTCCTTGGGACGGGCTTAGAACTTTTCGAACTCGTGCGGGGCCATGGCATAGGTCTCCGCCGGGCGCGGGGCCGGGACGAATGTGCCCCCGTGGCGGGCGGATAAGGCAGGCTTGTCCGGATATCGCGCGGACGGAGTGGATTTGGCCGGTTTGTCGCGGGTTTCGGTCCGCGCCAGCCTGAAGAATTCCATGAGCTGTTGCAGTTGCACCGCCTGGCCGCTCATCTCCTCGGCGGTGGCGGCGAGTTCTTCCGAGGCGGAGGCGTTTTGCTGGGTGAGCTGGTTGAGCTGGCCCATGGCGGTGGTGATCTGGCCGATCCCGGAGGATTGCTCGTTGGAGGCGGCGGCGATCTCCTGCACCAGGTCGGAGGTCTTGGCGATGGAGGGCACGATCTCGTCCAAAAGCTTGCCCGCCTTTTCCGCGAGCTTGACGCTGCCGCCGGCCAGCTCCCCGATCTCCTGGGCCGCCACTTGGCTGCGCTCGGCGAGTTTCCGCACCTCCGCCGCGACCACGGCGAAGCCCTTGCCGTGTTCGCCCGCACGGGCGGCTTCGATGGCGGCGTTCAGGGCGAGGAGGTTGGTCTGGTAGGCGATGTCGTCGACGATGCCGATCTTCTGGGCGATCTGGCGCATGGCGTCGACCGTGGACTGGACCGCTTCGCCGCCTTCCTTGGCTTCGGTGGCTGCCTTGCCGGCCATGCCGTCGGTGACCTTGGCGTTCTCCGCGTTCTGGTTGACCGAGGCGGACATCTGTTCGATGGCGGCGCTGGTCTCCTCGACGCTGGCGGCCTGTTCGCTCGCGGCCTGGGACATGCTCTGGGCGGTGGCGGAGACTTCTTCCGAGGCGTTCGACAGCTGGCCCGCGGCGGTGCGGACGTCGCCGATGATGGCCGAGAGCTTGTCCACCATCAGCTTCATGGCGGCGACCACGCTGGCGGTGTCGCCGGGGCGGGCGTCGACCGCGACGGTGAGGTCGCCGCTCGCCACCCGGCAGGCCACTTCCGCGACGTAGTCGGGTTCGCCGCCCAAAGGACGGGTGACGCTGCGGGTGGACAGAAAGGCGATCAACACGCCCAATGCCAGAGCACCTCCGGTGAGAAAAAGTATCGCGACGGTGACGTTCTCCACCTGCCGGACCGCGGATTCGCCGGTTTGGGCCATGGCTTTGCCCTGTAATGCAATGATGTCGTCGACCGCGTCGAAGTAGCGACTCTGCGAGTCGCGCAGCGTGCTCAGCAGAAACGCCTTGGCCTCGTCCCGCTTGTTGTCCCGGACCAGTTGCACAAACTGGTTCTGATGGTTCACGTACATTTCCCGCGCTTCGGCAACACGGGCCAGTATGGCCTTGCCTTCCTGGCTATTAACGGTTTCCTTGAGTTTGTCGAGGTTTTGGCTGACCTCCCGGCGTGCCACATCGATACGCTCGATCTCTTTCCGGACGATCTCCGGATCGGACACCAGCAGCGTGTTGCGCATGGCGCGCGCGTTGACGTTGATGTTGGCCATGACGTTGTTGGCCCAGACGGTCTTGGGATAGCGGTCGTTCACCAGCTCTCCGAGAGAACCGGAAATTTGGCTCAAATTGGTTATGGACAGAGCAGCCACGCCGCCCATGAGCAGCAGAATCAGCCCGAATCCCAAGCCGAGGCGGGCACCCAGTCGCATGTTTTTGAACAGGGTAAACATAAAATCGCTCCTTCAACAGGTAATGTTTGTCGGTTGTAAATGTCACGCCTTCCGGGGTAAAGCGCGTCAGAACCCGTCCATGCTTCGATCGGCCGAACGTGTTTTGGCGCGCTTCACCCGCGTCGTTCGGGAGCGGCAACGTGGGGAAAAAGGGAGTCGGGCAGGATATTCGCTCGTCTTATTGCCGGCCGCGAAAGCGCGTCGCGGACCAAGGGCTTTCTTCGCAAAACGTACGTCATACTTGACTTGGGGATGCCATAGGCAGTGGTTCTTGTTTTTCTTTGACCGTCCCCCGGCGGACGATAGCGGGAAATTCAAATCAAATGCCGGAAAGATCAATCACCTGACGATTGTCAAACCGTCTTGCGCGAAGTTTAGATCAAATCCACAAAAACTTTGTTGAATTTCACCCTCGCGGCAAGCCGGCGGCGCCTTGTTGCCGCCACTTGCGATAGCGCAGAGCCCGGATCACCGCCCACAAAGGTGTACAGTTCCCTGCCCGAGCCGGGACCAAGGCGAGATCTTTTCGGATTCGCCGGCTAAAATAACAAGAGATTCATACACTTCCACCAGAACTCAAGATTGCCGCATTTAGCCCATGCCATCCACCCTACCGGAAGACCCGGCCCTCAGATCCCCCGACCAACGCGTCAGAAACGCCATCGTGTACAATCTGCCCTTCAGCAACGTGGATTCCTCTTCTGCGCCCCCGACCATGCTTTCCTTCATCCGTCGCTTGAAGCAGAGTTATGAAAGTGTCTTGAAGCATGTCCCGCCGGAGGACGAGGCACGCTTTCTGGAATTGCGGAGAAACTTGCAGTCGATCGGCCTCGGCGAAGCCGTGCTGGAAAAGGGAGAACTGAACCGGTCGAAGAAGGACCATCCGCTACAGATCGCCGTTCTGGGTCCCACGCAATCCGGAAAAAGCTCGGTCGTCAACTGGCTGCTCGAAAAGAAACTCGCCGAGGTCAGCCCGCTCGCGGGTTTCACCGTTCATCCGCAGGGTTTTTGCGTTAACCTCCGGTCCGATCGCCTGGACTGGATCGACGACTATTTCCGGCATTACCGGCGCTGCCCCCGGGATATCTTGCCGTCCGACCGCTACGACTGCTTTGCGCTCGCGGAAACCGCCGCGGACGCGCGGCATGCCTTGAGCGGAGCCGTGCTCTGGGATACGCCGGATTTCGATTCCGTCGACGCGCAAGATTACCGGCAGGCCGTCCTTCGCGTCGCCGCCTTGTCCGACGTGGTTCTGCTGATATTGAGCAAGGACAAGTACGCCGATTTGTCGGTCTGGGAGCTGATCGGCCTATTGGAGCCGCTGGCTCAACCCACCGTCATCTGCCTGAACAAGGTCGAGAGAGCGTCATGCCGGACGCTGGTCGGATCGCTCCGGGAGAAATGGCGGAATGCCCGCCGCGACGCGCCTCCGCCCGTCATTACCGTCCCCTATCTGGAGAATATGCCAACCGACGATTTTGCCTTGTTGCACGATGAGCGCGCACAACTTCTGGGCGCCGTGGAGCGGGCAATCCGGGAAGTCCATCGCGAGCGGCATGCGAAAAACGCCACGCAATTTTTACAGGCCCACTGGCGGGACTGGCTGGCGCCGGTCAAGGCCGAGCACAGCCTCAAGGCCGAATGGCGCACGCTGGTCGACGAGGCCGTCCGCGACAGCCTGAATCTTTATAAGCGGGATTATCTCAATCATCCCCATCATTACGAGACGTTTCAACGGGCGCTGGCGGAACTCCTGACGCTGCTCGAAATTCCGGGCCTCGCGGGCACGCTTCTCACCGCTCGCAAGATCGTCACCTGGCCGGTGCGGCAAATCGTCAAGCTTGGCCAAGCCGTCGGCGGACGCCGCCAGCAGAGCATCAGCGGCGAGACCGCGATCCTGCATCAAGCCGCCGAACATCTCTTCATCCGCATCAGCGAGACCCTTCTTCTGAAGCGCGACGACGATCCCTCGCGGCAAGCCTGGTGGAAAGAAATGACGGGACTGCTCAGAAGCACGAGACCGGTCCTGACGAACCGCTACTCATTGGCCGTCGACCAATACGTCCGGGCGTTTCAACCGGAAATCGAGAAAACGGCACACAGCCTGTACGATCGCCTGCGGGAACATCCCGCGGTGTTGAACGGCCTTAGGGCCACCCGCGTCACCACCGACGCCGCCGCGCTGGCGGTAGCCCTCCACACCGGCGGCATCGGCGTGCAGGATTTCATCATCGCACCGGCCATCCTTTCGCTGACGACCATGCTCGCCGAAAGTGCGCTGGGGCGTTACATGAACAAAGCCGCCGCCGACCTCAAGCAAAAGCAGCTCGAAGCCGTGGAGAAATTGTTCGACAAGACCGTTCATGCGTATTTAATCGGCCTGGCGGGGCAAATGGACACATCCCGCCAGTTCAACATTTCTCCCGAGGCCATTGAATCGGCCGAAGCGCAACTGGTCTGAACCATGCAGATATCCTTCGAACAACGGCTGACTAGCGCAAGGGGCTGGGCGGAAAAAGCCCGTGCCGAGGGCTGGCTGACCTCGGGGGACGTTCACGCTCTCCACCAGGTTGACATTCGAACCCCGGCGGCCTTGTTCGAGGCCGGCACGCACCGCCCCCTGGTCGCCGCTTTTTTCGGCGGCACCGGCGTCGGCAAGAGCACCCTCCTGAACCGGCTCGCCGGCCAAGCCATCGCCCGATCCGGAGTCGAGCGCCCGACCTCGCGGGAGGTGTCCATCTACCTCCACGACTCGGTAAAAATCCAGCACCTCCCGAAAAACTTCCCGGTGGACCGGGTGCGCGTCGCTTATCACCATAACGACCGGCGCCGGCAAATCCTCTGGATCGACATGCCGGACATCGACAGCACCGAACAAAGCAACCGCGAACTCGTGCTGGACTGGCTGCCCCATATCGACGTCCTGATTTACGTGGTCAGCCCCGAACGCTATCGCGACGATAAGGGCTGGCGCTTGTTGCAGGCTCACGGCGGCGAGCACGCCTGGCTGTTCGTCATGAATCAATGGGACCGCGGCCATCCCGCCCAGATCGAGGATTTCGCCAAGCTGCTGGCCAAGGCGGGATTCAGAAATCCCATTTTGCTCCGTACCGACAGCCGCGAAACCGAGGACGAGCGAAAACCCGACGATTTCGAGACCTTGGAGACCATCCTCCAGGAGATGGCCGGCCGCCATGTCATCCATCAACTGGAAATGCGGGCGGAAACCTTGCGGTTCGACGCGCTTCGGGACGCTTTGCGCGGCTGCCTCGAAAAATTCGGCAACCACGACGGTTACGCCGGCCTCGAACCGGCCTGGTCCGGGATTTGGACGGAAACGCACAATGATCTGATGAAGGGCCTGGAATGGCCCATCCAGGAAGTCGCCCGCGCGTTCGTGACCCATGAGGCCAGCTTGTTGCGCCGCCGCATCGATTTGACGAAATCGCCCGACGAGAACGATCGCCCCCCCAAAGCGCCGGAATCGATATTGTGGGACGACTGGGCCGAAAGCCGGTATCGGGATGCGCTGGACCGCCTGATCGTCGAAGCCGGCGAACGGGGACTCGCCGCAGTCCCGCTCAAGGCGCGGCTGGACCGTCTGGCGGGCGGAACGGGCCGCACCGTTCTCGCGGAAGGCCAACGGTCGCTGCGGCTGGCCCTGGCTAATCCCGGAAACGCATTGCAGCGTTTTTTCCTGAAGTTTTCCGGCTTTCTGGCGGTTCTCCTGCCGCTGGTCGCGATCGGCTGGGTCTCCTACCAAGTCGTCAAAGGCTACTACGAAAGCGCGCTTTACCACTTCGAGTATCTCGGAACCGATTTCGCCGTACACAGCGCATTGCTCATCGCCCTGTCGTGGCTGCTGCCCTACTTCCTTTATCGAAAGCTGAAACCCTCGGCCGAACGCACCGCCGTCAAGGGACTGCGGGACGGAATCGCGCTGGCCCTGGATCTGACCGGCGACAGGGTGGCCGGAGTGCTCCGGGAGATGGAGCAAGAACGGCAATCCCTTCTGGAAGAAGGCCAGCAGATCGCGGCTCTTTCGGCTCCGGCCGAACCTCTTCAGGGCGTTCAGTCTTCGAAACTGCTGGAAAGAATGCTTCCCAAAACTACCCTGCGTGATGGAAAATGAGAAGGGGGGTGTCGCTTAGCGGCGTCAGTGGCGAGCCGAATTAAGGATTTCCGAAAAATTAAAATGAATATTTCGCAGAGTTCATTCCGCGTCCAGTTGACGGTTTTACTCGTTCTTTCGGTCGTGACGCCTTCTTTGGCGATGTCGTTTTTCGGCTACTCCACGGCCTCCGACCTGATCAAGCATGAAAGCATGCGCGCCGTGAGCATCGTTGCGGACGAACGCAAATCGGCGACAGTGAGGATGTTGTCCCGCCAACGCGAGAAGGCTGCGGAATTTCTGGAGCGGATGCGCGGGATCTGCGGCAGGTCCGACGGATGGGACAGAGCCTGCGTCCAACTGATGCTGACGCATTTCGCCGACTCGGAGAAAGCGACGGGCACCGAACTCAGCATCGAAGGCCAAGGAAAGTTTTCGTACGGCGACGGAATGCCGCCGTCGGAAACGCTCGTCAAGAGGTCGCCGGCCCAGATCGCCTGGCTGACGGCGGAAAACGGAAATTCCGGCCGCAGCTACCTGTTGCCGGTCGCGTCCGCGACGCCCGGCACCGCCATCATCATGAAGTTTCCGCTGCGCGAACTGACCCGGCTGTTCGGCTATCCTTCCGTGCTGGGCGCATCGGGCGAAAGCTTTTTGGCCGACGGCGACGGATTTTTCGTAACCCCGGCGAAATTCGGAAGTCCCGCAGGACACACCCACCCCATCGATGCGGAACCGATGCGGCAATGTCTTTCCGGCCAAAACGCCGAGATCATCGCTCCCGATTACCGCAATACGGAAGTCGTCCACGCTTTTCGCTTCATTCCGGAAATCGGCAACGGCTGCGTGATGGCCCATATCGACCGGCAAGAGGCATTCGCGCCGCTTCACGAACTCGGCATTCGCATGCTGTCGGTGACGGCGCTGTTCGGCATCACCGCGCTGGGCCTGCCGGCCGTCGTCACCTCGTGGTTCAGAATCGCCTTCGAGATCCCGGCTCAACGCCTGATCCAGCGCATCAACCGCGCCGAGGCCGGCGATTTCGACAGCCCCTATCCCCAAACCGGACCGTCCGAGTTCCTGACCCTGTCAAACAGCCTGGCCAATCTGTCGAACTCAATTCGGGAACAGTTTACTTATCTGACCTACATCGACGCGTTGACCGGCCTACCCAACCGCCATGCCCTGGACAACCTGATAACGCGCACACTGGCCGACGCCCGGCGCGGCGGCGAGACCACGGCCCTTCTCTTTATCGATCTCGACCACTTCAGGAACGTCAACAACTCTCTGGGCCACGCCGCCGGCGACGAATTGCTGAAGCGGGTGGCGCAACGATTCACGGCCCAAGTACGGGAATCGGACACCGTCGCGCGGCTCGGCGGCGACGAATTCCTGGTTCTGCTCGAGGATGCGGGCTACGAGCGGGCATCCGAAGTCGCACGGAAGATTCTGGCGGCTATGGGGTCGGCGGTCGAATGGGACTATCACAGCCTCCGCGTAAGCGCCAGTATCGGCATCGCCCTGTCTCCGGAAAACGGCGACGAGCGCGAATTGTTGCTGCGCCATGCCGAGGCGGCGCTCTACGCCGCCAAAGCCGCCGGGCGAGGCGGCTACCGTTTTTTCCAGGCGGAAATGGGCTCTGCCGCATCCGAACGCCTGACGCTGGAAAATGCGTTATGGCAAGCACAGGCGCAACGGGAATTCGTCCTCTATTATCAGCCGCAACTGGAATTGGCCAGCAACCGGCTGGTCGGATGGGAAGCGCTCATTCGCTGGCAACACCCGGAGTTGGGCCTGATTCTGCCGGGCCGGTTCATCCCGGTGGCGGAAAGCTGCGGCCTCATTGTCGACATCGGCTACTGGACCCTTTGGGAAGCCTGCCGCCAGGTCCGGCAGTGGATGGACGAGCGCCGGCCCCTCGTTCCGGTTTCCGTCAACCTGTCGCCGTTGCAGCTTCGGCGCGGCGATCTGCCGGCCACGATTCGCGACATCCTGAACGAAACCGGCGTGCCGGGCAACGCCTTGGAACTGGAGGTCACGGAAAGCCTCATGGTGGAAAACACCGAATACGTGCTGGATCAGTTTCATCAGATCAGGGCCGACGGCGTCAAGCTTTCCATAGACGACTTCGGGACGGGTTATTCGAGTCTTGCCTACCTCAAGCGCTTCCCTATAGACCGCTTGAAGATCGACCGATCCTTCGTGAGCGACATTCTCGAAAACACCGAAAGCGCCGCCATTGCCCGGGCCATCGTGAACCTAGGCCACAATCTCGGCCTCAGGGTCATCGCCGAAGGCGTGGAAACGCGGGAACAGGTGGTTGTGCTGCAAAGCATGAGCTGCGACGAAGGCCAAGGTTATTTTTATTCCAGACCCATGCCTGCGGCGGCCATTCCGAAATATCTCGGCGAGCGCGCGATTTCCGGCTAGGGAACACCACGGCGCCGCCGTCTTTTGTCCCGGTCTACTCCTCTATAAGATCGAAGTAACTTTTGTCCACGCCGCATTCCGGACATACCCAATCGTCCGGAATGTCTTCCCAGCGCGTGCCGGGGGCTATGCCGGAATCGGGATCGCCCAGCGCCTCATCGTAAACATAACCGCAAGCGGAACAGATAAACTTTCGAAATTGGGACATGGGGTAACGGCTCCACCGATCGATATTCTTGTTCGAGTTCGAGCAATCCTGCGGGCAGCCGGCTCCGTCCGGCCGCTCGCATTTCCGGGATTAAAGAGAAACGGCGGTCAGCCGCCTCCGATGCCGTCCAGGTATTTCTCGGCGTCGAGCGCCGCCATGCACCCGGAACCGGCCGAGGTGACAGCCTGACGGTAAACGGGATCGGCCACGTCGCCCGCGGCGAATACGCCCGGTACGCTGGTAGCCGTCGCATTGCCTTCGAGTCCGCTCTTCACGACGATATAACCGTCGCGCATCTCCAACTGCCCGGCAAACAAGTCGGTATTGGGCGTATGGCCGATGGCGACGAAGACACCATCCAGCTTCAAGTCCTTGGTCGATCCGTCCTCGGCGCTCTTGATGCGCAGCCCGGTAACCCCGGAGTCGTCGCCCAGAACTTCATCCACCACATGATTCCACTCGATGGTCACGTTGCCGGAGCGCGCACGCTCCAGCAGTTTTTCGGAAAGAATCTTCTCCGACCGGAACTTGTCGCGCCGATGTACGACAGTGACATGAGACGCGATGTTGGCGAGATAGAGGGCTTCCTCCACGGCCGTATTTCCGCCCCCGATGACGGCCACCGGCTTGCTGCGATAGAAGAATCCGTCGCACGTCGCGCAGGCCGATACGCCCCTGCCCTTGAACGCTTCCTCGGACGGCAGGCCGAGGTAGCGGGCGGAGGCCCCCGTGGCGACGATCAGGGCATCGCACGTGTATACGCCGGAATCGCCGGTCAGCCGGAACGGCTTGGACGACAGGTCGGCCGCATGAATGTGATCGAAGACGATTTCGGTTTCGAAGCGTTCGGCGTGGCGGCGCATGCGCTCCATGAGATCGGGCCCTTGGAGTCCCTCCGGATCGCCGGGCCAATTGTCCACTTCGGTCGTCGTGGTCAATTGCCCTCCCATTTGAATACCGGTGACGAGGACCGGCTTCAGATTGGCCCGCGCCGCGTAGATGGCGGCGCTGTATCCGGCCGGACCGGATCCCAAGATCAACAACCGGCAATGTCTTTGTTCGGTCATGTGCTCCTCGGTTGATGGATTATCGCAACAGAAAAATCCCAAGTATGACGATAAGTTTTTAGGGCGTAAAGCCCGGCTCTTGATTAAATCACGCCGATTTTGAACAATACCCCGGTCATTTATTTATTTGATTTGGTGAGAATTTTGTCGCAATTTTACAAAAAGCTCACGATCGGTCAGGATCTGGGCTCGGTACTGGTCAGAGGGCTGCGCGAAGCAGCCTTTTTGATTTACCTGGCCATCTCGTTGTTTTTCCTGATCTCCCTGATGACTTTCGACTCGGGCGATCCGGGCTGGTCGCATAGCGGCGCGGGCCACCCCATCGCCAACGGCGGCGGCGCGGTCGGAGCCTGGCTCGCGGATTTCGCCCTTTCTCTCTTCGGAATACCGGCCTTCCTGTTTCCCTTTCTATTGTCCGGCTACGGCTACTCCATCTACAAGGGCCCAGCATCGAGAGAACCCTCCAGCGCCGCGAACTACCTGTTGCGCTGGTTCGGCTTCGGAACCGCGATGGCGGCAGGCTCCGCTCTGGCCGATATCCACGTGCTTCGTCCGCCTTTTCCCTTGCCGGAAACCAGCGGCGGCATTCTCGGCCAGGAATCGGCCGGGCTATTGACCGGCGCGTTCGGCTCGACCGGCGCCAGCGTATTGCTCATCTCGTTTTTCTTGGCGGGCGTTTCGCTTTATACCGGACTCTCCTGGCTAGGCTTGCTGGATGCCGTGGGGAAAGGCGGCCTGATGGTCGCCAACGGCTTTTTCGCCGCGTTCCGGACACTTGCCGGAACATCCGAACCGGCGGGACAGAGCGAAGAAAGCGAACCTCGTATCCAGGCACCCAAGGATAAGATCAAACCCAAGCGAATCGAACCCACGGTCAGGAGAAAGCCTCAACCTGCCGAAGTCAAGGAGGCCAAGGAAACCAAGGAACCGGACCGTGTTTTCCGCAAAGCCGCGCCGGCAAAACCCGCCACCTTGCCTCTGCTGCACGAAGGCGAACTGCCGCCCCTCAGCCTGCTCAATAGCGTCGCGCCCAAAATCAAGGGCTACTCCGATGCGGCCCTGGAGGAAATGTCCCAACTGGTCGAGACCATCCTCGCGGATTTCGGCGTGGAGGTTCAAGTCACGGAAGTGCATCCCGGCCCTGTCATCACGCGCTTCGAAATCCAGCCGGCGGCCGGCGTCAAAGTGAGCCGGATCAGCGGACTGGCGAAGGATCTGGCGCGGGCGCTGTCCGTCACCAGCGTCCGCGTGGTGGAGATCATCCCCGGCAAATCGGTGATCGGTCTCGAAATCCCCAACGAGGAACGCGAAACCGTACTTCTTCATTCCGTGCTTTCGTCCGAGCATTACCAGAATTCCGGATCGCCCCTGACCCTGGTCCTCGGAAAAGATATCGGCGGCCAGCCCGTGGTGGCGAATCTCGCCCGCATGCCTCATTTGCTGGTGGCGGGCACCACCGGCTCCGGCAAATCGGTCGCCGTCAACGTCATGATCCTCAGCATGCTGTTCAAGGCGCGGCCGGACGAGATCCGCCTGATCATGATCGATCCCAAGATGCTGGAACTCTCGGTGTATGAAGGCATTCCGCATCTTTTAACGCCGGTCGTGACCGACATGAAGGAGGCCGCCAATGCCCTCCGCTGGTGCGTGGCGGAAATGGAGCGGCGCTACAAGCTGATGTCCATGTTGGGGGTTAGAAATCTGGCGGGCTTCAATCAGAAGGTCACTGACGCCATCGAATCCGGCACGCCGATCCGCGACCCCATGTGGTCCGCCGATCAGGCCCTGGAAGGCGAAGAGCCCCCTACCCTCTCGCCCCTACCCTATATCGTCATCGTCATCGACGAATTGGCGGACATGATGATGATTGTGGGCAAGAAAGTGGAGGAATTGATCGCCCGCCTGGCGCAGAAGGCGCGCGCCGCCGGACTGCACTTGATTCTGGCCACCCAGCGGCCGTCCGTGGACGTCCTCACCGGCCTGATCAAGGCCAACATCCCGACCCGGATCGCCTTCCAGGTGTCGTCGCGAATCGATTCCCGCACCATTATCGACCAGGGCGGCGCCGAAGCCTTGCTGGGCAACGGCGACATGCTCTACCTCCCTCCGGGCACCGGGCTGCCGATGCGTGCTCACGGCGCTTTCGTGTCCGACCAGGAGGTGCACAACGTGGTCGAGTTCCTGAAGCGGACCGGGCGCGCCAACTACATTGACGAGATTACCCGGTTCTCCGAGGACGGCGGCGACTTTTCCGGCGGCAAGGCATCCGGAGGCGGCGACGGGGAAGAGCTGGACGCGCTCTACGACGAGGCCGTGCGCTTCGTCACCGAGTCGCGCAAGGCGTCGATCTCCAGCGTGCAGCGGCGGTTCAAGGTGGGCTACAACCGCGCGGCGCGGATGATCGAGGACATGGAGAAGGCCGGCATCGTGGGTCCCGCCGAAACCAACGGCAGCCGCGAAGTCCTGGCTCCGCCGCCGCCCGATGTCTGACCATTTGGCCGAAAACAGCGTTCCGATTTGTTGCTGAACTACCTCTGGGTCGGCTTTTTCCTGGCGGCCTTCCTGTCCGGGCTGGCTCAGTGGCTATGGCTGGGCGATGCGGAGATTTTCGCCCGCCTGATACAGGCGGTGTTCGACAGCGCCAAGGCGGCTTTCGAGATTTCCCTGGGGCTGACCGGCGCCTTGGCGTTTTGGCTGGGAATTCTCCGGGTCGGCGAGCGCGGCGGCGTCCTTCGGCTAATCACCCGTGGGCTGGCTCCCCTGCTCCGCCGCCTGATGCCGCAAGTTCCCCCGGATCATCCGGCCATGGGAGCCATGGTGATGAACCTCTCGGCTAACGTCTTGGGGCTCGACAATGCGGCGACGCCGCTCGGCATCAAGGCCATGCAGGAGCTGCAAAGCCTGAACCCAAAGCCGGATACCGCCACCGACGCGCAAATCCTGTTCTTCGTCATCAATGCGTCGTCGATGACCTTGTTCCCGGTGTCGATTCTGGTTTTCCGGGCGCAGATGGGCGCGGCGCATCCGGCGGACGTCTTCATTCCCATCCTGATGGCGACCTTCTGCTCCACGTTCGTCGGATTCCTTACCGTGGCCCTCAGACAGCGCATCGATCTTCGCGATCCGGTCATCGTGAGTTATTTCGGGGGAGCCGTTTTGGCCGTGACCGGAATCGCGCTTTATTTCGCCGGCCTGAATCAGGACGAGATGCAGCGAAACTCGGCGGCTTTCGGCAATCTGCTGCTGTTCTCTTTTGTAGCCCTGTTCCTGGCCGGCGCGGCTCGCCAGCGGATTAACGCTTACGAAGCCTTTGTCGAAGGCGCCAAGGAAGGGTTTCACACGGCGATCGCCATCCTGCCCTATCTCGTGGCGATGCTGGTCGCCATCGGCGTATTACGGGCGAGCGGACTCCTGGAAGCGATCATGTCCGGAATGCGCTTCCTTTGCGATGCGGCCCAGGTCGATGCGCGCTTCGTCGATGCTCTGCCGACCGCGCTGATCAAACCGTTCAGCGGCAGCGGCGCACGCGCGATGATGCTGGACAGCATGCGCGCCCATGGCGTCGATTCCTTTGCGGCACGGCTCGCCGCCATCGTTCAGGGCAGCACCGAAACGACGTTTTACGTGCTTGCGGTGTATTTCGGAGCGGTCGGTGTCAAAAACGTGAGATATGCAGTAGGCTGCGGGCTTTTGGCGGACCTCGCCGGGGTGCTCGCGGCCATAGCGATTACCTATCGGTTTTTTGGTTAGGAACATCATGCGCGTCAACTTGAAAGCCTTGGGCTGCCGCCTCAACGAGGCGGAACTCGAAACCTGGGCGCGGCAGCTCCAGCGGGAGGGCCATCGCATCGTCGACGACTCCGAGGAGGCCGACCTCGTCGTGCTCAACTCCTGCGCGGTCACCCAGGAAGCCGTACGCAAGTCCCGGCATCTGATACGCCGCGCGGCGCGGGAAAACCCGCGAGCGAAGCTGGTCCTGAGCGGGTGCTACGCCACCCTGAACCGGGAAGAAGCGGAAACCTTAGGCGTCGATCTGGTGGTCGCCAACGAGAACAAAGCGAATTTGATCGACATCGCCAAGGATCAACTCGATCTCCCGGTCATGCCGGCCTTTTCGACCGATCCCGGCGAAGCGGCGCTGTTCCGGCTGGGACGGCAACGCGCTTTCATCAAGGTTCAGGACGGATGCCGTTACCGCTGCACGTTCTGCATCGTCACCGTCGCGCGGGGCGAGGAACGGAGCCGGAGCATCGAGGAGATCGTCGCCGAAATCGACGACCTGCACGCCCAAGGCGTCCAGGAGGCGGTGCTCACCGGCGTTCATCTGGGGGGATACGGCAGCAACCTCGGCTACGGGCTTGATCGGCTGATTCGCGCCGTACTCGAACGCACCGATATCCCGCGCCTGCGCCTGGGCTCCCTGGAACCCTGGGATTTGCCGGATTCCTTCACCGAGCTTTTCGAGAATCCGAGGTTCATGCCGCACCTCCATCTGCCTCTGCAAAGCGGCTCCGATTCGGTGCTGAAACGCATGGCCCGTCGCTGCAAGACGGCCGATTTCGCCCGTCTGGTAGAGCAATTGCGGAAAGACGTTCCGGACATCAACATCACCACCGACGTGATTGTCGGGTTTCCCGGCGAAACCGAAACGGAATGGCAGGACAGCCTGGCGTTCATCGAAGCGATCGGATTCGGCCACATCCACATCTTCGCTTATTCCCCCCGCGCCGGAACCAAGGCTGCGGGAATGCCGGGCCAGGTTCCGTCCGAGGCAAAAAAAATCCGAAGCCGTGCGCTGCACCAGGTTTCGGAAAAACTAAAGCGGCAATGCTTCGAGCGGTTCCTGGGCCGCGAATTTTCCGTTCTATGGGAAACGGAAAAAGCGGCGTCGGACGACCGCCATGAAGTCTTCGGCTATACGCCGAATTATCTGCGCGTGGCGGCCCGCGCGGAACCTGAGCGGGCCTTGGCGAACCGCATTACGGTGGTCCGGCTGACGGCCGTCGCCGATTCGGGCGATTATCTATTGGCCGAACCGGTATCCGGCCGATTGCCGAGCTGTCCTTCCAGGAAATAAAGCGTGGCGCCGATCACCGCCGCTGGCGGGATCAGCACGTTGAGCACCGGAATGGTCAGGCCCAGCGTGACCAGGCCGCCGAAGCCGAACACACCGAACGGCAGTTTCTTCGCGATGCGGCGCTGCTCGTCGAACCCGAGGCCATGGGCTTCGAGGGGATAGGCCATATATTCGAGGGCGAGAAACCAGGCGCCGAACGCCAGCCAGAGGAATGGCGCGATCAGGTTGAGGCCGGGAATCAGAAAAAGGACGAGGAGCGGAACGGCGCGGGTCAGGAAATATAGCAAACGCTTCGCCTCGGACAGCGAGTCGCTGACCAGCGCTTTACCGAGTCCTTCCGAAGCCGGTGCCGGCTGCCCCTTTAGCATGACAATCGTTTTTTCGGCCAGGCGTCCGTAGAACGGCGCCCCGACCAGATCGGCCAGCATGGTAAACGTGAAATACACGACGAGCAGAAAACTTAGGCCGAAAACGGGCCATAACAGCCAGCGCAGGAAGTCCAGCCAGGCGGGCACCAGCCAGTCCATGAAAACCGAAAAATAATGAACGCCTCCCACCAGGGCGATTCCGTAGAGCACCAGATTGATCATCAGAGGAATCCCCACGAGGTGGCGCAAACCGGGCCTCGCGAGCAAACGAAGTCCGCGCAGCAGGCAGGCGGCGGAAAGATGCAGATTGTTGAGTTTTTGGGTATTTACTGGGTAATTCATCGCTGAGTTAAATCCGGATCAGGAATAGCGCCTCCCCGATGATCGATTTCAGGGATTTCGCCAAAGGTTCAAAGAATTACTTTCATCCTCCGCTTTGACACGAGACCTTTCGGAGGTGACGAATCCATGCCGTTATCCTACGGCCCTGAAGGCGGCTTGGCCATAAGGCGCGCGACTATCGACTCGATACCAACAATGCGGCTGACTGTGAACCAACGAGCCGGTGTTCTGTCTCTTGGTCGAGATTTCGCGTTCACAAGGATCGCAATTTAGGTTAAATGAAGTCGGTCAGTCATTGTCGCTACCGGCCCTGTCGCGTGGCAAAGTGGTCGGCATAAGTGGCGCAAATGAGGAAGTGAGATCGATGACCAGGCGAATTATCCGCGACGTAATAAGGGCTTCGCATGAAGTTCATTTGTCTTCGCCATGCCGGAATGACGGGCGTATCGCAAACAGGACAAACGGATTTCCCGCTGAGTACTTAAGAAAGCTCTGATTAAGTCCTTCGACAGGCTCAGGACGAAGAGTGCTGGAGACAGTTTCGGCAATAGGCATGAAGACGGATTTCAGTGTTACGGATGCACATTGATCGGCATGTAAGCCGCTTTCGGATCGAGATTCGAAAGCGGCTTACCCCGTGGATCGCCTCGGGCCTCTGTTCATATTCACTGCCGCTGAGCAGATGGGCATTCGACATCAAGGACTGGTCGGATCCCAAATAAGGCGCGCGAGGTCCGTCAAATCGACGTTTCGGTCGACGGGACACTGTGGGCAATCCCGGCGGTTGGGCCGATTCGAGCATCCGCGGCATTGCCGGATCAGCATTTCAGCCCGTTCGAGATCGCGCTCCAACGACTCCAATTCGCTCCGAGTGGAGCCGATCCACTCCCGTAATTCGTCCAGAAGCGGCAATATCTCCGATACGGCTTCCGCTCCCGAGCCGCATTGCTCGCGAACTTGGGCAAGCCGTTGCACATCGCCCAGCTCCATCCCTAGACGGGCAAGCCGGAGGACGATCGCCATGCGCTTGACATCCTTCTTGCGGTAAAGCCGAGTCCCGCCGCGGGTCCGATCAGGTGTGATCAGGCCCAATTCCTCGTACAGGCGGATGGTCCTGGGCGTGGTTCCCAGGTCTTCGGCCAATTCGCCGATCTTCAGCATGTCGCGCTGGTCGCGAGGGGGAAGACGCATAACCGCCATACCCTTATATCTAACATTAACGTAATATTCTGTTGACGAAACAGAAGAAGCCGGGCTATAACGCGCCCATCAAACCTTCTCTCTGCAAGTGCGAATTCTAACCTGAAATCAATCGAGCCACCAGAATGCGAACGAATACGGCCTCTTGGGGTGACATTTTCTTACGTTACCGAACGAAAGTGCTGAGGTATAACCGGTTAGCGTTGATGGGCGGAATTTACCCCCGCTCGCTACGGGTTGCCCTGGTCATCGGCACGCTCTTGAACCTTATTAACCAGCCGGACGCCTTTCTAGGCGTGGCGCCCTGCAACCTGACACAGGCGCTTTTGACGTATGCGGTGCCTTTTCTGGTCGCCACCTATGGCGCCATGGCCGGTGGCATCCGACAGCGCGGACGCTCGGCATGAACGCCGATCGCATCATGCGGATGGGCTGAAAACGATCCACCTCGCGTTATCTAGCGGAGAGCACTATGACGATTCCTACCGAACCGATTGGCAGCATCCCCCGCCCCCCGGAGCTTCTTGCGTTATTGCAGGAGTTTCGTGCCGGCCAAGTGTCGCCGGAACGACTGGCGGCGGTGACCGAGACTGCTTTGCGCGACACCCTGCGCCGCTTCGAAGGCACCGGGTCGCCAGTCGTGACGGATGGCGAACAAACCAAGCCGAGCTTTGCCACTTATCCGCTCCAGGGGCTCCCTAATATCGCTCCGGACGGTGCGGTCATTACGTTTGCGGACGGCCATACGCGCCAGTTGCCGCGGCTGACGGCGGGGCCGTTCCGCTATGCGGTCCATGCCGACGAATACCTCCGGGCCGCTCGGCGCCTGACCGCCGTGCCCGTAAAGCAGGCCGTGATTTCGGCCTCGGCGCTGAGTCTGATCTATCCGCCTGACGGAATCGAGGGCTACGCTCGGGAAGCTTTCCTCGACGATCTCGTCCGGGAAGCGGTTCGGGATATCCGGAGTTGTCTTGAGGCAGGCGCCCATCGCGTGCAGATCGATTTCACCGAGGGCCGGCTCGCGGTCAAGCTCGATCCCTCGAAGAGGCTGCTCCGGGAATTCATCGCGCTGAACAATCGCGTGCTCGACCATTTCACCCCGGAGGAACGGCAACGCATCGGCGTCCATACCTGCCCCGGCGGTGATCGCGATTCGACCCACAGCGCGGACGCGGACTATGCCGAACTTTTGCCCAGCCTGCTCGAGCTCAAGGCCGGCAATTTCTACGTGCAACTCGCGAGCGAAAAAAATCCCGACCGTGCGCTGGCCGCCCTTCGCCGGCACGTGCGGCCGGAGCAGCGGATTTTCGTTGGCGTGATCGACGTGTTCAATCCCGAGATCGAGACGCCGGAGGCGGTCCGCGACCGCGTGTTGAAAGCCGCCGAATACCTGCCGGCCGATCAACTCGGAACGACCGATGATTGCGGCTTTTCGCCGTTCGAGGATGACACCTCGACCGGCCGCGACACGGCGTTCGGGAAAATCCGGTCGAGAGTGCTGGGCACGAAGCTCGCCGAGCGCGTTCTGGAACGATAGCAGAGCAGCGGCAGTCTTTCCTGATTCAGACGAAAGACCGATCTCTTTGGCTCAGGAAATCTAGGACGCCGCATCGGAACTGGTCTTGAACAACGACGGATTCATGCCGTACCGGGCGAGCAGCCGATAGAACTCGGTCCGGTTGCGCTTGGCCAGCTTGGCGGCTTGAGTCACGTTGCCGTTGGTCATTTGCAGCAGCCGAATCAGATAGTTTCGCTCGAACTGCTCCCGCGCCTCCTGCAGGGAGAGGAACGAAGACGGTTCGTCTCGCAACGCCCGTTGCACCAGCGTCACCGGAATCAGCGGCGTCGAGGACAGCGCCACGCACTGCTCCACGACATTGCGGAGTTGCCGGACGTTTCCGGGCCACTCGAAATTCACGAAACACTCCATGGCTTCCGGCGAAAATCCCTTCACCCGATTGCCGTAAGTTTCCGCCAGATCCCTCAGGAAATGCATCGCCAGCAGGGGAATGTCCTCGGGACGCTTGGATAGGGGCGGCAACGTCAAGGTGACGACGTTGAGCCGGTAGTAAAGGTCCTCGCGAAAACTCCCTTCCGCCATGGACTTGTCCAGGTCCGCATGGGTCGCGGAGATGATGCGCACGTCCACCGGCTCGTCGTCGGTGGCGCCTACCGGGCGCACCTTCATTTCCTGGAGCGCGCGCAGCAGCTTGGCTTGAAACGATTTCGGCATGTCGCCGATTTCGTCCAGAAACAGAGTGCCGCCGTCCGCGGCGCGGAACAGCCCCTTGTGGTCACGGGTGGCGCCCGTGAATGCGCCGCGGCGATGCCCGAACAGCTCGGATTCGAAAAGATTTTCCGGAATCGCGCTGCAGTTGACCGCCACGAAGGGCCCATCCGCCCGCGTGCTGGCGTCGTGGATGGCGCGCGCGAGCAACTCCTTGCCGGTGCCGCTCTCCCCTCCGATGAAGATGCTCGCCTTGCTCTGCGCGATGCGATGAGCCTGGCTCAGCAGTTCTTCCATGAGCGGACTCTGGGTGATGATGTGTTGCCGCCAGGCGTCCTGAACGCCGGTGACGCCGCTCGTGAGCCCGATCCGCATGGCTTCGTTGACCAATTTGACCAGCTCGTTCTTGTCCACCGGCTTGGACACGAAGCCGAAAACGCCGCGCTTGGTCGCGCTCACGGCATCGCTGATCGTGCCGTGGGCGGTCATGATGATGAAGGGCAGCGTCGGATATTGCTCGTGGAGGACATCGAACAGCGCCAGACCGTCCATTCCCTCCATGCGCAGGTCCGTCACCACGACATGGGGGCGAAACACGGAGACCCGCGAAATGGCCGCCGGCCCGCTATTCACCGTTTCCAGCTCGAATCCCGCCGCGGTGAGGCGCAAGGCCACCAGGCGCAACAGATCCGGATCGTCGTCTACCAATAGGACACGTTTACGTGCGGTACTCATGGGATTAATGTTCGCTTTCGGGCTCGTCCAAACGCTGCTCGATGGCTTTTAGCGCATTCAGTTTTTCTTGAAGCTCTTTGAGTTCGCTCTCTTGCGTTTTCAACTGCCGGTGCGCTTTCTTCTCTTTCGACACGGTATGAGACATTTGGCGCTCCGAGCTTTTTCGCCGCTCGATTTCATCGTCGAGACGGCTCAAAATTTCCTTCTGATAAATCAACCATGCCTTAAGCCGCTCGTCCTGCAATTCGGACAACGAGGCGTCCACGATCCCGAGACTGTTACGGATGTCGCCGCAGGCGTCCGTAACGGCCTGGGCAAAGAAAAGATGCAGGCGCAGCCCCAGGCTGCGATCCGCCTGGTAGTGCTGCAACAGCAACTGACATTCCGAAAGCCGCTCGGCGGGCGGCAAGCGGGCAACATCGGCGGCAAAACGGAGGAGATCCTCGAACGCATAGCTGGCGTATCTCTGCTCGGCCTGATGAGGCGCGGTATCGGCACGCTCCTTGTTCTTGAATCCGGCACAACCCGTAATGGCAAACAGCACGATGAGAGCTGCAGCGCGGGAAGGGAGTTTCATGTATTGCTTAATCTAGCCGTAAAGGTATCTGCACCCGAATGCGGGCGCCTTTCTTGTCCGGACGGGGTTCCAGAGCCTCAACCTTACCATGATGACCGGAAACGCATTCGCTGACAATAGCCAGTCCCATGCCCGTGCCCGCGACGCCGTCTTCCCGGGAGGCCTTGCCCTGGAAGAACGGCTCGAAGACTTGCTTGCGCTCGTCGGGCTCTATGCCCGGACCGTCGTCCTCGACTTCCAGTTCCATGTGGCCGCCGTTCTGGCGGAGAGTCACGCGGATCTCGCCGCCGACGGGCGAGTATTTAACTGCATTTGACAAGAGATTATCAACAACGGTGCGCAACTGGTCCGGATTGCCGTCGACATCGACCGGCCGCAATTGGTCGGTCAGCTCGATGGATTTGGTGCGTAGCCGAATCTGGTAATCCTCGATCAGTTCCGATACGAGCTTCGCCATGTTGACGGTTTCCCGCAGCATGGCGCCGGGGCGGGCATTGACCTGGCTGTAGTTGATCAACTCGGCGATCAGCGTATCCAGCTTTTGCGTATTGCTGACCACGATCTGGGCGATCTCGCTCTGCTCGGTGTTAAGCTCCCCGACCACTTCATCCGCCAAGAGCTCGGTGCCTTCGTGAATGGTCGCCAACGGCGTCTTGATTTCGTGGGATACGTGGCGGATAAATTGCTGCTTGGCCTCTTCGAGGGCGCGCAGCCGGCTGCGCAGCCAATCCAGCCGTTCGCCGAGATACTCCAGGTCCTTGGGTCCCGTCACCTGGATCGGCCGAACGAAGTCGCCGGCGCCGAGCTTGCGGATTGCGTGATCCATCTGCCGCACCGAGCGGATGATAAAAAAGCTCACGAACGAAATTAAAACCACGGAAATGGGCAGCAGGACCGACGACTCCTGCAACATGCGGCGCTGGACCGCAGCGGACCGGTGCTCCAGGTTGTCGACTTCGGAATCCACGATACCCGAGAAACCGCGGGCGAGTTCGCGCGCCTTCAGGTTGAGCGCCGAAAACATTTCGTCGGCCTGCTCCATGCGCGCTTTTCCGGTGCGCTCGCGCGCGGCGCGGAAACGGCGGCTGTCGGCTTTCTCGGGCTTTGCCGCGGGCTCGTTCGACATCGTCGAAACATGCTGGCGGATGCCCCCTTCTTCCACCGAAAACTGCTGGAGCAGGGCAACCAGCGCGGGCTCATCGGTCAGACTCAAGAGATTGCTGACCACCTCGCCAAGGTCCCGGCGAACCGCTTCGAAAGCCTGGCGGCTCTCCGCATCCTCCAAAATCAGGTACCGCTTGGCCTTGCGCTCGAAATCGGTGAGCTTTTCGCGCAACAACTCCTTCTTTTGGCTGATTTGCGCCACCCGGTAAGCCGTTTTCTGGGAGGAAACCGCGAGTTCCTTGACCGCCGTAACCGCGAACACCAGGGCGAGCGCCAAAGGCAGTATCGCCATCGTAAAACCGACGAGAATCAGCTTCCTGAGCGATATCCTTCGCAGAAGATTAAAAAGAATCGGCATGGAGGCTTAGCTGGATTTCCGATTGTAACCGAGCGCGTTTCTCAAGGTTTCCGCCAGGATGGGCGCCAAAAACACCACATTCGTGGGATGAGGAATGCTGTCGCTGCTGCCGATCTCCGAAACGCCGCTGTTCAACAGCCTGTCGACGGCGCTCTCGACGAATAGCGGGTGCGTCACCAGCACGTCGATTTTCTCGATTCCCTGGGCGCGCAAGCGGGCGACGGCTTCGATCAAGGTCGAGCCGGTGCTGGCCATGTCGTCGATCAGCACCGCGCTTCGTCCCCCCGGTTGAACATCGGGCGTCTCCACGGCAACCGCCCGGTCCCCGAGGCGTTGCTTCAAGGCGACGGCAAAGGAAAGCCCGCAGCCTTTGGCGACAGTGCTCACCCATTGCTCCGACTCGGCATCCGGCCCTACCAGCAACGGCTTGTCGGAGCGGTCCGCGAGATAACGGGCAAACAAGGGAGCGGCCGACACGGCGACCGGATTTCTCGCCGGAACCGCTTCTTCGAGCCGGGCGATACGGTGCAAGTGGGGATCGACGGTAACCACGTCGTCGAACAATTCCGCAAGGAACCCCCCGATGATTTTCTGGCTGACGATCTCTCCCGGCCGAAAGGCGCTGTCCTGGCGCATGTAACACAAGTAGGGCGCTACCAGAGACACTCTTTTGACGCCTTGGTTCCGCAGGGCGCGGCTCACCAGGAGCAGTTCGACCAATTTGTCGTTGGGCTCATTGAGACTGCGGAACACGACGACATGCTCGCCCTCGATCTCGGGCAAGGTCACCTTGCTTTCGCCGTCCGGAAAACGGTGGAGGCCGACTTCGCCGTACCGGGCATCCAGCGCCTCCGCCACCGCAATAGCCTGACGGCGCGAATCGGGAAATCCTAAAATCATGGTCAAAATTCCACGTAACCTTCGGGTCTCTTATCGAACTCGCCCAATTCGTAACCCGTGCGCTGGCGAACGAAATCGCAGGCGAAATCGTAATTCGACGGAAATTCCGCATGAATCCGGTACAGCGCATCGCCTTTTTCCACCCGATCGCCCAACTTCTTCAGCAAGTCGACGCCGGCGCCTTTCGACATCGGCGCTCCGGCCAACCGGGCAATACGGGCGAGAAAAAAATTGTCGATATGGGTCACCGATCCCGAGCGTTCGGCGCAGACTTCGCGAGTCAGCTTGCCCAGCTCGAATTTTTGCTCTTGCAAACCTTGCGCCAGAACAATGCGGTTCATCTTTTCCAGGGCCCGTCCCGACTCCAGAATCTCGCGGGCAATGGCATAGCCCCGGCCGCCGCGGACGTCCGGGTCGAATTCGATAATGCGCCCGGCCAGACGCAGGGATTTTTCGCGCAGATCGGTCGGAGCACGCGGGTCGTTCTCCAGCACCCGCATCACGTCGCGCACTTCCAGAACCGGCCCGATGCCGTGGCCGACGGGCTGCCGGCCGTCGGTGATCATGACCTCCAGGTAAAGCCCCAGGCGGTCGCCGACGTACTCGAAAAGCTTCCGCAACTGCATCGCATCGCGCATGTGCCGAACCTTGGCGGTCGGCCCCACCGGGATATCCAGCAGGAGATGCGTCGCGCCCGCCGCGAGTTTCTTGGACAGAATCGAAGCCACCATCTGGCCCTGCGAATCGATCCCGAGAGGTCGCTCCACCGAAATCAGCATGTCGTCCACAGGCGCCAGACGCGTCGTTCCGCCCCAGACCAGGCAGCCTCGCTCGATACGGACCAGCTTGTCCAGGGTTTCCGGCAAAAGGTCGACGCGCGCCAGAACCTCCATGGTATCCGCCGTGCCGGCCGGCGACGTGATGGCCCGGCTCGAGGTTTTCGGAATCAGGGTGCCGTGCGCCGCCACGATGGGCACGACCAGCATGGACGTCCGATTGCCGGGAATGCCGCCGATGCAATGCTTGTCGGCGACCAGCGGCTCGTTCCAATCGATCCGGCTCCCGGTCGCCAGCATGGCCTTGGTCAAGAGGAGCGCTTCGTCCCGATCCAGGCCGTTTTGCCCGGTCGCCACCAGGAAGGCCGCCATTTCCATTTTCGAGTAGCGGCGATTCGCGATATCGCGCGCGATGGCGATGTAGTCGTCGTAGCTTAGCCGCTCTCCGCCGATCTTGCGGCGCACGGCGTCCATGGAGGCCGGCGGCTCCGCCTGCGCGACCCGGACGTCGTGCCCCTCTTCCACGCACAACTGATTGAAGGCCTGCTCGGACAATCCCAGTTCGTCGGGGTTGACGATCTTGTCGTCGTCCACCACGTTCAGCACGGCCTCGATCCGCTCGCCGTTGCAAAAAACCTCGATCTTGGCGAGCGCCTGAAATCCTTCCGCCCGGTAAACCGAGCACTCCCGGTGAAGGTAGGCGACATTTTCCCGATAAGTATCTATGGCGATGCGGCGCAGTTTGAGCCGGTAGCTGATATGATCGTTGCGGAGATTGGATGTTGTTTCGGTCATGGTTCCGAAATCGCTCTCGAAAAAACCCTGATTTCTCTGAAAAAAGCTGGATTGTTTATCACAAACACCGCTAAACGCTTAAACCTAGAAACGGCACTCGGGTGCGTAGCGCCTTCACCCAAAAGGCGAGGTCCGTGCCACGCAGGACGTTCGGGATTCATCGGGCTTTGCCGGTGCATCCAAGCGATCAACTGCCGTTTCTAGGTTAAAATAGCACGCCGTTCGTATTCAGTCCTTCGTCACGCCTTTCTGCCGCCGATTCCCGACATGCGCGCCGCCTTTTTCTATCCGATAGCCTCGATCGCGGCGCTGCTCGCTGTCTGGCAAGCCGCCGCCATCGCGTCCGGATCGCCGTTGCTGCCGTCTCCCGTGGACGTATCCGAGGTACTCCTGTCCGAAGTCCGTTCCGGGGAGCTGCCGTATCATCTCGGCGTGACGCTGGCGAGGCTGGCGGTCAGCTTCGGCCTGGCCATGAGCACGGGCGCCGCCTTGGGCATCGTTCTGGGCCGGCATGAAAAACTGGATCGGTTTTTCGACAGTTGGCTCGTGTTCTTTCTGAACATTCCGGCCCTCGTGACCATCATTTTGTGTTACGTCTGGTTCGGACTGGCGGAGAGCGCCGCCATCGCCGCCGTAGTGATCAACAAGCTGCCCAATGTCGTCGTCACCTTGCGGGAAGGCGCGCGGACGCTGGACCGGGATCTTCTGGAAATGGCCGAAGCCTATCGGTTCGGCCGGTACAAGACATTGCGCCACGTCATTTGGCCGCAGCTGTACCCGTTCTTCATCGCCGCCTCGCGCACCGGGCTCGCGCTGATCTGGAAGATCATCCTGGTCGTGGAGCTTCTCGGACGCAGCAACGGCATGGGTTTTCAATTGCACCTGTTCTTCCAGATGTTCAACGTCTCCGCCATCCTCGCTTACACCATCGCTTTCGTCATCGTCATCCAATCGATCGAGACCGGCATCCTCAAGCCCCTGGATCGCCATGCCAGACGGTGGCGGAGATGACCGCCATCCAAATCGAGATTGCCGGAAAAACCTACCGGCCCAAGGGAGAAACCGGCGCTCCCGCCGTGCTCCGGAATTTGACCGTCACGCTCGGAGCCGGCGAATTCGCCTGTCTCGTCGGCCCGTCGGGCTGCGGCAAGACCACGCTTTTAAATATCGCCGCCGGACTTGACCGGGATTATGAAGGCGCCGTTCGAATCGGAACCGGCGCCGGCAAGCCGCACATCGGTTACGTCTTTCAAAATCCGCGCCTGATTCCCTGGCGCACGGTGCGGGAGAACATCGAGCTGGCGCTTCCGAAAGCGGCCGATCCCGCCTATATCGACCATCTTTTCGAGGTGGTAGGGCTCTCCAGCGCTCAGAACGCGTACCCGGAACGGCTGTCGCTGGGGATGAGCCGCCGCGTGGCCCTGGTGCGGGCCTTCGCCGTCAACCCGGATCTTTTGCTCATGGACGAACCCTTCGTGTCGCTCGACCCGCCCACGGCCCGCCGCGTCCGCGAATTGCTGACGGCGCTTTGGCAAGAACGCCCGCACACGGTGCTGTTCGTCACCCATGACCTCCGCGAGGCCATCGAACTGGCGGACCGGCTGATATTTTTATCGTCGCGTCCGGCCTCGGTGATTGGCGACATTCCCGTGGACATCCCGCGCCCGGAACGAAGCGAAGCCGCGATCGAAGCATTCCGCCAGAGGCTTTACTCGGATTATCCGGTTATCCGGGCGCTGCTTTAACCGGCATACGGATGAAATCGACGCGCGCCCGTTCCGCGCGTCTTTCCCGGCCTCCCGCCGAGCCTCCGCCCGCTCAATCCAGCCGTTTTTTGAAACGCCGCACGGCGATGCTCAAGGTAACGAGCATGAAGGCCATCAAGGCCCAGATTTCCGGCAGCAATTCCGACAGTTCCGCGCCACGCAGCATGATGCCCCGGATCAGACGCACGAAATGGGTCAGCGGGAGCAGTTCGGCGATGTATTGCGCCGCCCTGGGCATGCCGTCGAAGGGAAACATGAAGCCCGAAATGAGGATGGACGGCAGGAAAAAGAAAAAAGTCGTCTGCATCGCCTGAAACTGGGTCTGGGCCAGCGTCGAAATCACCAGTCCGATCGTCAGGTTGGCGGCGATGAACGCCAATGCGGCCAGATAGATATCGATCATCCGGCCTTGAATCGGCACGTGGAACAACAGAACGCCGAGCAGCAGAATCAGGCTCACCTGGATCAATCCGATGATGACGTAGGGAATGATCTTCCCCACCATCAGCTCCAGGTTTCTCACCGGCGTATTGATGAGCAGTTCGAGATTGCCGCGCTCACGCTCCCGAACGATGGCCACGGCGGTGAACAGCACCATGGTCATGGTGAGAATCACCCCCATCAGTCCGGGCACGATGTAGACCGCCGAGCGCCGCTCCGGGTTGTAGTAATTGCGGATTTCAAACAAGGGCGCCTCGGCGGCCGGCCTGGGCGCCGTGTCGTAACGCAAGGTCATTCCGGCGAGCTGGCGTGCGGCGGCCAGGATCAAGGGATCGGACCCGTCGATCATGAGCTGCGCCGCCGGCCTGTCGCGCGCCGCGAGGCGCTGCCCGAAATCGGCGGGAATGAAAATCCCGACCGAGATTTCGCCCCGCCGAAGCAGGGTTTCCAACTGTTCCGCCGTTTCTGCCCGCCGGGTCATTCCGACCACCTGCGACGCTTCCGCGTCGGCGGCCAGAATGCGAGAAAGCTGGGTGTTCGCCTGATCGGCCACGCCGGCGCTCAGGTTGCGCACGTCGGTGTTGATGGCGAAGCCGAACAGGGTGATCTGCAACAGCGGAATGCCGACGATCATGCCGAAGGTCAGCCGGTCGCGCCTGAGCTGGCGGACCTCCTTCCGCAAGACGGCGAAAAGGCGCAGCAGACCTTTCACGCTTTCGCCTTGAGATAGCGGCCCTGGGTGGCGGCGACGAAAACGTCTTCGAGGCTCGGGTGAGTCAGCCGGGCGTCGAACCGAAGCCCCCGGTCGGCCAGACCCGCGCGGATCGCCGCCAGCGGATCGGAAACGGACCGGTCGAGCAGCACGCGCAGACGCATGCCGAGCTGGGTCACGCCGAGCACGCCGGGCAAATCCGTCAGCAGCCGGCGCGCGGTTCTCGAATCGCCGGTCTCCATCTCCACGACGGTCGCGTCGATGCGCCGTTCCAACTCCTGCGGCGCGCCGTCCGCGGCCACCCGGCCGCGGTCCAGGATCGCAAGGCCGTGGCAGCGCTCCGCTTCGTCCATGTAATGGGTGGACACCAGAATGGTCGTTCCCTTCTCGCACAGCTCGAACAGGGTTTCCCAGAAGTCGCGCCGGCTCTGCGGATCGACCGCGCTGGTCGGCTCGTCCAGGAACAGCAGTTCCGGCTCGTGCACCGTCACCGCCGCGAGCGCCAGGCGTTGCTTCTGCCCTCCGCTCAGCGTCCCGGCCCACTGCCGCTCACGGTCCGCGAGATTGTATTTCTCGAGCAATTGGTCGATGCGCCGGCGAACGGATTTCCGCGCCAAACCATAGATATCGGCCATGAACTCCAGGTTCTCGCGGACGGTGAGGTCCTCGTACAGCGAGAAACGCTGGGTCATGTACCCGATTTTCCGCTTGATCGCCTCGGCTTCGCCGGGAATCCGGTGTCCCAGGACTTCCGCCTCTCCTTCCGACGGCGTCAACAGACCGCACAGCATGCGGATCGTGGTCGATTTGCCGGAACCGTTGGGGCCGAGAAAGCCGTAGATCGTGGCGCGGGCAATGGCGAGATCGACATGATCGACGGCGGTGAGCGCACCGAAACGGCGCGTCAGGCCGCGCGCCGTGATCGCATAGTCGCCGGTCATGGTCGTTTGGGGTGCGAGAGGCCCACCAGTTCCGCCTCGACCGGGAGCCCCGCCGGCACGTTCCGGACCGATTCGCTCAGATAGATTTTCGCCACGTAGCTGAGACGCCGCCGGTCGCGCTCGGTCAGGGCGAAGAACGGCGTAAAGACGGGATCGGAACTCACCATGCGAACCGTGCCCTCGTAAGGCTCCGCGACACCGTCCAGCCAAATTCGGGCCGCGTCTCCGGGCACGACATGAATCCGGATCGGTTCGGGAATATAGACGCGAGCATAGGGCGCGGAGCCGGAGAGCAGCACGGCCAGCACCGCGCCGGCTTGAGGCTGATTTCCGAGCTTGAGCGGCAGACTGTCGAGACGTCCCGCCACCGGCGCCCGCACCGTCAAGCGCTGCAAATGGGTGTCGGCGACTTGCACGGCCGCCTCCGCGGAGGCCAGCGCCTGGCGCGCTTGCTCCACTTCTTCAATGCGGGTACCGGCTTCGAGCTCGTCGAGCACGGCCAAGGCCGAATCGCGGTCGGCGCGCGCCGCCTTGAGCTCCCGTCTCGCCCTGTCGACTTGATCCGGGCTGACGAGTTTGCGCGGCAGCAATTCGTTCACCCGCTCGAAGTCGCGCCGGCGCACTTCATAAACCTGATCGGCGCCTTCGAACCGAGCCTTCGCCTCGCGAATGCGCTCGATCCGGGGTCCCCGTTCCAGCTCCCGAAGCCGCGCGGCGACCCGATCCCGCTCGGCCGCCGCCTCGTCGAGCCGGGCCTGCTGCCGCGTTGGGTCGAGCCGCACGAGAACCTGCCCCGCCTCGACCCAATCGCCCTCCTTGGCCGGAATGTCGACGATGGGCTCGGAAGCCTCCGCGATCAGCTCCACACGATCCCATTCCAGAATGCCGACCACGCGGCTGTCCGAGTCGTCGGGCCCGCAACCGGAAAGCAGCAGCGCGGCCGCCATGACTGAAGCAATGTAAATGGAGCGTGTCATTCGCTCATGTTAACCGCTTTGGGCGGCATTCAGCCATCGAGCGAAAGCGGAAAACGAATCGAAAACCGACAGCTCTCCCGTTTCGGCGGTCTAAGCCGTATCATTCCGACATTAAAGAAACATGGTTTGACCACGATGCGCGAACACACCCCCAACACCGTTTACCTCAAAGACTACACGCCGCCGGATTATCTCATCGAGACCGTCGATCTATTTTTCGAATTGGACGAGGAGAATACCCGCGTCACCTCCAGGCTTCGGGTGCGGCGGAATCCGGAATCGCCGCGCGAGCACCGGGAACTCGAACTGAACGGCGAAGAGCTTTTGCTCGAAACGATCAAGCTGAACGGCCGCCGCCTAAACGCCCCCGAATATCGTCTGACCGAAGAAACCCTGATTCTGCCCAGCGTCCCCGACCGCCCGTTCGATTTGGAAATCGTCACCCGCATCAACCCCAAGGCGAACACCGCCCTGGAAGGACTGTATCTCTCCAAGGACATGCTTTGCACCCAATGCGAAGCCCAGGGCTTCCGGAAGATCACGTACTTCGCCGACCGCCCGGACGTGATGGCGAAATACACGACCACCCTGGTCGCGGACAAGACGCGCTATCCGGTGCTGCTGTCCAACGGCAACCGGATCGCAACCGGCGAGCTCAAGAACGGCCGCCACTGGGTGAAGTGGGAAGACCCCTTCAAGAAACCCTCCTATCTGTTCGCCCTGGTCGCGGGACGGCTGGAATGCCTCGAAGACCGCTACGTGACGGGTTCCGGCAAGGAAGTCGCCTTGCAGATCTTCGTCGAAAAGCACGACCTCGACAAATGCACTCACGCCATGCAGTCCCTCAAGAACGCCATGCGCTGGGACGAGGAGAACTACGGGCGGGAGTACGACCTGGACCTCTACATGATCGTGGCGGTAGGCCACTTCAACATGGGGGCCATGGAGAACAAGGGGCTGAACGTCTTCAACACCAAGTACGTTCTGGCCCGTCCGGACACCGCCACGGACGCCGACTACGAGCACATCGAGGGCGTCATCGGCCACGAGTATTTCCACAACTGGACCGGCAACCGCATCACCTGCCGGGATTGGTTCCAGCTCAGCCTCAAGGAAGGCCTGACCGTATTCCGCGACCAGGAGTTCAGCGCCGACCGCACGTCCCGCGCCGTCAAGCGCATCGACGAGGTCAACATGCTGCGCACCAAGCAATTCGCGGAGGACTCAGGTCCCCTCGCCCACCCGGTAAGGCCCGAATCGTATATCGAGATCAACAACTTCTATACGCTGACCGTCTACGAAAAAGGCGCCGAAGTGGTCCGCATGATCCAGACCCTGCTCGGCAAGGACGGCTTCCGCAAAGGGACGGATCTTTACTTTCAGCGCCACGATGGGCAAGCGGTGACCTGCGACGATTTCGTCCGGTGCATGGAGGACGCCAACGGCGTCGATCTCGCGCAATTCCGCCGCTGGTACAGCCAGGCCGGAACGCCCGAAGTGCATCTCGCCGCCGACTACGATGCCGCAAGCGGAGCGCTGAGCCTCACCGTCAGGCAAACCTGTCCGCCCACGCCCGGCCAGCCGGAGAAAGAGCCGTTCCACATTCCCCTGGCGATCGGGCTGCTGGCGCCGGACGGAACGGAACTGCCCTTGCAGCTCGAAGGCGAATCGGAGCCCCACACGCAAAAAACCCGCGTGTTGGATGTAAAAGAACCCGAGCAGCGCTTCCGCTTCGTCGGTCTTCCGGAAAAGCCCGTGGTCTCCGCCTTGCGCGGCTTTTCCGCGCCGGTCCGGCTGCACCTGAACCGCGGCTACCGGGAATTGGCTTTCCTTTTCGCCCACGACCCCGATCCTTTCAACCGCTGGGACGCAGGACAACAGCTAGCCGCGCAGGTCATCCTCGATCTGGTCGGCCAATTCTCCAGGGGAGAGACGCCGGAATCCGTCGACAGCCATCTCACCGATGCCTATCGGCGCGTCATTTCCGACAACTGGCCCGACTTATCCTACCTGGCGCTGCTGTTGACTCTGCCGTCGGAGGAGTATGTCAGCGCCTTGATGAAGGTCATCGATCCGGATGCCGTTCACCAGGCCCGCCAAACCGTGAAGCGGACGCTGGCCGGCACTTTGAAAGAGGAGTTCCGCCGTCTTTACGAGACCCATCACCTCGACGAGGCGGGCCGCTTCGACGCCGAAGCCGTCGGCCGCCGACGGCTGAAAAATATCTGCCTGGCTTACCTCGCCGAGCTGGAAACCGACGAAGCGCACCGGCTCGGCGTCAACCAGTTCCGCAATGCGCGCACCATGACCGATCAAATCTCGGCGCTGTCGGCCATCGTGAACGGCCACAATCCGGAAAAAGCCGATTGCCTGGCCGAATTTTACGACCAGTGGCGAAACGAGGACCTGGTGATCGACAAGTGGTTTACCCTGCAGGCCACCTGCCATTTGCCCGGCACGCTGGACCGGGTCAAGGAATTGCTATCGCATCCTGCTTTCGATTTGAAGACGCCCAACCGGGTCCGTTCGCTGATCGGCGCCTTCTCCCAGGCCAATCCGGTCAATTTCCACGCTCGCGACGGCGCCGGCTACGAGTTCCTCGCCGACCATGTCATCGCCTTGAATGCCTTGAATCCTCAAGTGGCCGCGCGGATGCTGACGGCTTTGACGCCGTGGCGGCGCTACGATGCGGAACGGCAAAAGCGGATGCGCCAGCAGCTCCAGCGGATTGCCGGTATCGAGAATGTTTCGAAGGATGTCTACGAAGTGGCGATGAAGAGCTTGTCCTGAGGGGGCCTTCCTTAGGACGACGCGGCGGGAAAACCGGGCGAGCCGCTGTGTGGATCGGATCGGGTGGATGGGTACCGGGCGCCGCCGTCGGCGGGCTCATTCCAAAACTAGCAACGTAGGATCGACAAGATTGAAGCGTCTATCCTACGTTGCACTTTGGCTGCCCGGGCTTTCAGCGATACGGTTAAAACCGGTAGGGCAGCCGGCCCCGCGCTTTAGCGATAAGAAGAATTGGCGGAGTCTTCGGCAATAGCCTTGGCGCTGGTCGCGTATTTTTCGTGCTCGCTTCCTTTAACCATCATCAAAGTAACCGCGACCGCAATGATGACACCGGCGATGTAGAACCAGAAGTAGTCTTTCTCTTTTTCCATTACGGCTTCCTCAGCTTGGTTTGGTGTAAGTGATTGTTTTTTATAGCAACGCCCGTATCGGCGCGCAGAAATACCTTACCCAAAGGCCATTAACCTTTTCTTGATTTAAGTCAAAAAACAATGAGATCGACGATGGTTCATTGCGTTTCCAGCCCGTGCCGCGCCGCTTTTCCGGGTACGGCGAGATCGGCCCATTTTCAAGACGCGAGAGAGCCATCGTGACGCATTACCGCACCCAACCGCTTCCGATCGACGGACTTCCGCCCGGCATCCCTTACATCATCGGCAACGAAGCGGCCGAGCGATTCAGCTACTACGGCATGCGAGCGGTGCTGGTGGTGTTCATGAGCCAATATCTCATGAGCCCCTCCGGCCACCCCGATCCGATGAGCGAGGAGGAAGCCAAAGGCTATTTTCATTTATTCGTCTCGGCCACTTATTTCACGCCGATCCTGGGCGCACTGCTCGCCGACGGATGGCTCGGCAAATATCGCACCATCATCGCGTTGTCGCTGGTCTATTGCCTGGGGCACCTGGCGCTCGCACTGGACGACACGCGGACCGGCCTCTTGATCGGACAGAGCTTGATCGCGCTGGGGGCGGGCGGCATCAAGCCCTGTGTTTCCGCCCATGTCGGCGACCAGTTCGCGGAAACCAATCGGCACTTGCTCAGCCGTGTCTATAGCTGGTTCTATTTCGCTCTCAATTCGGGCGCATTCGCGTCCATGCTGGTGACGCCCTGGCTGCTGGAGCATTACGGGCCGTCGGCGGCCTTTTCCGTTCCCGCGATCCTGATGCTGATCGCCACGGTCATTTTCTGGTCGGGCCGCTTCCGGTTCGCCCACATTCCCGCCGGAGGCGCCGCTTTCCTGCGGGAAACCTTGAGCCGCGAAGGGTTGCGAAGCCTAGCCAAGCTGGGCGTCATCTACGCGTTCGTGGCGGTGTTCTGGGCGCTGTTCGATCAAACCGGCTCGTCCTGGGTGCTTCAGGCCCAAAAGATGGATCAGACGTTTCTGGGCTACCGGATTCTGCCCTCCCAGATCCAGGCCGCCAATCCGTTGCTCATCATGATTCTGACGCCGCTTTTCTATTACGGCATTTATCCGTGGATCGAGCGCCGCATGCGCGTCACGGCACTCGGAAAAATCGGCGCGGGGATGTTTCTGACCGCTTTTTCGTTCGCACTGGCGGCATGGATTCAGCGTGCCCTCGACGCCGGAGCCACGCCGTCCATCGGCTGGCAGTTGCTCAATTACGTCGTCCTGACCGCTGCCGAAGTCATGGTGTCGATCACGTGCCTGGAGTTTTCCTACACCCAGGCGCCGCCGACCATGAAGTCTTTCGTCATGTCCTTCTTCATGGTTTCCGTGGCGGCCGGCAATCTGTTCACCAGCGCCGTCAATTTTTTCATTCAGAATCCGGACGGTACTTCAAAATTGGCCGGAGCCGATTATTTCTGGTTTTTTTCGGCGCTGATGCTCGCCACTGCGATCTCGTTCGCCGCCGCGGCCCGCCGTTATCCGGAGGCGTCCAAAACGGCGGGCTCCTAAAGTTCCGGGCGTTCCGCCGCGCCGAAGACACAGCCCGTCCAAGGGATCGAACCGGTGGAAACTTCTCGCGCGGCTATTTTTTGACCTCCATGCGCAGTCTCCGGAGAATTTATCCGGCTGGCGAATCTCAACAGGGGAACGAAAGCCAAATGAACACGCTTTTTATTCGGGTGCTGCTTGTTTCGATGGCGATGACGCTAACCGGCTGTAACACGCTCGGCCCGACCGGAACCGACCGGCCCATGGCGTTCCACGACACCCGTCTGCAATATGCCCTTCTGACGGAAGACCGGGAAACGCTCGGAAGAGATTTCGACATGCATGTCGAACCGACTTTCGGCGAGCGCGCGGCAGCGGGTCTGGCGCTGCCTTTCGGAGCCGCCGTCGAGACCTTGTTCTGGCCGGTTTCTTACGCCATTACGGCCTATCTCGACGAATACGATCCGCGTCGATGACGCCGGCGGGACCTTCTCACAGGGGCGATGCCATGAAAGCGATGATCTTGGAGCGAATTTCCAGATTGACCGAAAATCCGGCGCCGCTGATCCTGGCGGAATGGCCGAAGCCGGTTCCCCGTTCCGGCGAACTGTTGATCGAAGTCTCCGCCTGCGGCGTCTGCCATACCGAGCTGGACGAGATCGAAGGCCGCACGCCGCCGCCGAGGCTCCCGGTAATCCTGGGGCATCAAGTTGTCGGCCGGGTGCGCGAACTCGGCAGTTCGGCTTCGGGCTTTTCCTTCGGCGATCGCGTCGGCGTCGCCTGGATTCATTCGGCCTGCGGAATCTGCGCCTACTGCCGGGCGGGAAACGAAAACCTGTGCGAGCGGTTCCAAGCGACCGGGCGCGACGCCCACGGCGGCTATGCGGAATACATGACGGCGCCGGCGGCGTTCGCGTTCGCCATTCCCGACACGTTTTCCGATGCCGAAGCCGCCCCCTTGCTGTGCGCCGGAGCGATCGGCTACCGCTCGCTCAAGCTGACGGAACTCAAGGACGGCGAAACGCTGGGTCTCGCCGGCTTCGGCGCATCGGCCCATCTGGTCCTGATGATGGTCCGCCACCGCTATCCGGCGACGCGGATATTCGTATTTGCCAGAAACCCGGAAGAACGGGCCTTCGCCCTGGAATTGGGCGCGGCCTGGGCCGGCGATACCGGCGACGAGCCTCCGGCGAAACTGGACGCCATCATCGATACCACGCCGGTCTGGAGACCTATCGTCGAATCTCTCCGGCATCTCGCTCCCGGCGGACGGCTGGTCATCAACGCGATCCGCAAGGAAGACGCCGACAAGGACGATCTGCTGCGCCTCGAATATCCGAGCCATCTTTGGATGGAAAAGGAAATCAAGAGCGTGGCGAACGTGACCCGGAGCGACGTCGCCGAGTTCCTGGCTTTGGCCGCCGAGATTCCGATTCGCCCCGAAGTCGAGGAATACGCGCTGGAAGACGCCAACCGCGCGCTGCTCGATCTCAAAATGCGCCGGATTCGGGGGGCGAAAGTACTGCGAGTCGCGTGAAAGCGCCGCCGGTTACCCGCCGACAGCCAGCCCGTGGCAGTAGTCGAACAGCAACTGCCATTCCCGCAGTTGGATCGTTCGGCACAGCCTTTCGGCTTGGCTTCTTCCCGTCCGGCTGGCCTCGCAAAGGTCGACGAACCGATGCGGGTCCCATCGCCGCTGTTCCAGCAGGAACCGCGTTTCGGGGAGCGGCGAATCCTTTTCGGCGAGGCTTTTCGCCGCCTCGCACAAATCCGGAAACACCGGATGCCGCCCCACCCGGTCGAACCAGTATTTGCTGTTCCAGCTATCCGGCTCGCGGCGGTGCATGATGCCGTGCCAATAGCTGCCGGTGGTGGTGGAAACGGATTGGCTGATGCGATGGCTCTGGTCGAGATAGTCGTGATACAGCCACAAACCGGCGAGACAGCATTTCGCCATGCCGGTGTCTTTAACCGCCTGAGAAAGAAACGCCTGCTCCACCGACAAGGCCTGAAGCAACGGGAAAACCTTGTCGTTCGGCGTACCGGGGCCGAGGGAATTCAACCGTTCTTCGGCCAGCAAGGGCTGGAAAACCGGACCGTATCGCGCTGGATCGAACATGGACGGACTCCTTGACTGTTTATCGCAGAATAAACGATCCGTAAGAAGCGCCGCAACGGCGCCGCCCGGAGCATGTGATCCTGAGACTACAAAAAAATCAGCCTCTTCCGACTTGTCTGGCGAGCGGTACAGGATATAAAGAGCACGGGAAAAGCCGCATTTTCGCCTTTCCGGCAGAGGAGCAGGGCGAGGGCCATCGAATCGACATCCTGTTCCGAAACATTCGCGTCATCCGCCCCCTAAACACGCTTTCCGGTGTGAGCCCCCCGGCCGGCATTGGCGAACCGGCGAAAGTGGACGGATATTCTCTCGCCGTCAACTTCCGCCACCGCCGCCGGAAAATTTCGCCCGATCCGGGCCACCGTCGTGGTCCGCTACCGCGGCCTCGATCGTTGCGACGATGCCGTGCAAGCTCCGCAAGGACGGACCGGAACGCTGGCCGATGCGCAAACTTCAGCGCCGCGCCGAAACGTGCGGCAATGGCGTCCGGGCCGGTTCGTCCAGGTGCGCGCCATCGGATACTCGAACGACATCCGCCGGTAATTACCGGCGCGCACGGAGCGGACAAATCCCATGACGGCCTGGGACGACAAGCTTGCCATCCCCCTACGCAACGCATGGCGTATGGCACAGTATGCACCGAAATTTACGACTGATTCCGAGGGGAAATCCATGACGGTCTATTTCATCACCCGGCATGCCGGGGCTGTGGCGTGGGCGCATGAAGAAGGCGTCGAGGCCGCGCAAGTCGTCGAACATTTGGATGCAACCGCCATCCGGCCCGGCGACGTGGCCATCGGCACCCTGCCGGTGAACCTGGCCGCCGAGGTCTGCGCCCGTGGCGGCCGCTATTTGCACCTGTCGCTGGACCTGCCGCCCGAGTTGCGCGGCAAGGACCTTTCTGCGGACGACATGCGGCGCTGCGGAGCACGGCTGGAGGAGTATTTCGTTCAATCCATCGCAAGGAAACCCCATGACGAAAGTATTGGTTAGCATGCTCGGCAAATCCCGGCTCGATCCGCAAACGGGCTACAAGAAAGCCCGCTATCGGTTCGATCGCGAATTCGTGCGCGAAGCGCCTTTTTTCGGCCTCGCTCTACGGGAATTCAGCCGGCCGGATCGAATGGTGATACTCGGCACGGCGGGCAGCATGTGGGATGTGTTTATCGAACATCATGCCGAACACGACACCCTGGAAGAGGCACGGATCGCGCTCATGGAAGCCGTGCAGGCCGAAACGGTCGGCCGGGAGTTATTGGACGCCGTGACGCCGCTGGTCGAGCGGCGGCTCGGGATTCCCGCCAAACTGGTTTTGATTCCCTACGCGAAAACCCTGGAAGAGCAAGTTGAAATACTGCGGATACTGGCCGCCGAAACCGGGGGCGGCGAACAAGTCATCCTGGACGTGACGCACGGTTTCCGCCACCTGCCGATGCTGTCCCTGGTCGCGGCGCACTATTTGGAGCGGGTCAAAGGCAACGCCATCGAAGATATTTACTACGGCGCATTGGAGATGACGCCGCCCGGCGGGGAAACCCCCGTGCTCAAATTGACCGGATTGCTGCGCCTGATGGACTGGGTCCAGGCTCTTGCCGCTTACGACAAGGACGGCGACTACGGGGTATTCGCGGATTTGCTGCGGCAAGAAGGTTTCCCTGCGAATCAAGCCGAGCAACTCGGCAAAGCCGCGTTTTTCGAGCGCACCACCAACCCGGCCAATGCCCATCGGGTGTTGTCCGGAGTATTTGCCGGCATCGAAAACCTGAACACCGCCATCGGCGGCTTATTCCGACCGGAACTATCGGAGCGTATCCGCTGGTTTCGCCCCCCGAACCGGGATGCCTGGGAATTGGAACTAGCCGACGCCTACCTGGAGCGGAAGGATTACCTCAGGGCGGCGGTTTACCTTCAGGAAGCCTTTATCTCCCGGAAGGTACGGGAGCAAAAGGGCGAGATGAATGATTTCGATATCCGGGATTCGGCCCGCCATCAAGCCAAAAATGACGAGCACTTCCGGAAGCTGACTTATTTGCGCAACGCAATGGCGCACGGCGTCAGGCCGAATGACAGGCAGACCGTGGCCGCGATGCGGGACGAAGCCGCTTTGCGCGGCGCTTTGCAAGAAATTCGCAAGCTCTTGTTCGGCAAATAAAAAGAAGGAGAAACCCATGCACACCCTCACCGCGACCTACCGGATCGTCACCCCCCTGTTTCTCGGCGATGCCGACCGGAAAGCCACGGCAATCCGTCCGCCATCGGTGAAGGGCGCGTTGCGGTTCTGGTGGCGGGCGTTGAATTGGGGGCGATTTCGGGAAGGCGCCGACGACGCCGCCGCCTTGAAAAATCTTCATGAAGCCGAAGCCGATTTATTCGGAGCCGCGGCGGAAGAAAAGAACGAAAAACGTGGGCAAAGCCGGTTTTTCATTGAAATAGAACCTGGCAAATATGCGGGGGAAACCGGATGGCCTCGGAATCAAACGCCTAGTGGTTATATGGGATTGGGTCTATTTTCGATGAAGGGACATCAGCAAAGGGAAAGTTTTAGGGAAGAGCAAGATTTCACCATAACTCTCCGTTTCAGATCCGAAACCGATGATGGGTGCCAAAGACAGATACAAGACGCATTGATCGCATTAAGCCTGTTTGGTGGATTGGGTAGCCGTGCCCGCCGAGGATTCGGTTCTCTGGCGCTCACAAAGCTCAATGACGTTGCCTACGCCGTCGAAAGCAAACAGGACTACGCGCAACAGGCCCAAAACCTCCTTTTGAAGTACGAGATAGCGCAACATTTGCCGCCGTTTACCGCATTCAGCAGGCAAAGCCATTTGGCCTTGATCGCCACGGATCGGTCAGCCCGCCAAACCCACGCAAAATTAGGTGCCATCTACCAGCAATATCGTGGTCGACCTAGCAAATTACGCGGACCGATCAAAGCGGCTTTTGGCTTACCGCTGACCGGAGTAAGCGCGTTACGGCGCGCTAGTCCTCTCTTCATGCACATTCACCCCGTAGGTGAAATATTTCAAGCCATCGCGCTTTACATGCCTACGGCGGTGTTTCATCCCAACTGGGAAAAAGTAGATGAATACGTGATTCAGGACTTTTTGAACGGCAAAGAGAGAATTGCACTATGAGGTATTTCCACTTCACCCTCGGCCCCGTCCAAGGTTTCGTCGCCCAAGCCCGCCGCACGCGGGATTTCTGGGCCGGGTCGTTTTTGCTGTCGTACCTGGCGGGCGTCGCCATGCGGGAGGTCATCGGGCAAGAGGGCAAAATCGTTTTCCCTCTGCCGGATGAAAGCTATCTGCAATGGATCGACGGCGCCCTCAAACCGGGCGAACCGCCCAAGCACGGCGGCATTCCCAACCGGTTTCTTGCCGAAGTTCCCGAAGATTTCGACCCTCAGCGCGTGGAAAAGGCCGTCAAACGGGCTTGGCGGGAACTGGCCGAGCGGGTTTGGCAAAAGGATTTGCAAAACCATGCCGGTCCGGAAACCCGGAAAATCTGGGACCGGCAAATCAACGGCTTTTGGGAGATTTCCTGGGCGATGGTCGAAGACCCGAACGACACCGGCGTACTCGATCGCCGCAAGAACTGGCGCAGCCATTACCTTCAGCCGGAGCCGGGCGCGAAGTGCATGGCGATGGAGGGGATGCAGGAGCTTTCCGGGACGGAAAGCCCCGGCGAGGGCGAGGAGTTTTGGGAAAAACTGCAAAAACGGATCGGCGAGACCGACCTCCGCGAGAACGAACGCCTGTGCGCGGTCGCTTACGTCAAGCGGCGCTTCGTGCACGGCTTCAAGGATTTCGAAGCCAAGATGCCGTCCGGGTGGACCGCGCGCGGATGGGAACTGCCCAAGGCCGTGCCTTCCGTCACCTACATCGCCGCCGCGCCGTGGCTGGCCGAGACGATCGGCAAGGCGAAGGAGAACCCGGAAATCGAGAACGCCTTGTGGCGGCTCCACGACGAAGCCGTCGCCTTGACCCGCTATAGCGAAAAGGACACGCAGATCACGTGCGTCCGGAAGGTCGGAGGCCACCGCAAATGGGAGGCTCTGGACGGGCATGTGTTCTTCGAAGCCGATTTGCGCGACAAAAAACTCTTTCGCGACCGGCCGCGGGCCGAGCGGGTTTTGAATGCCCTCGACCGATTACGCGATGCCGCCGAACCCAAGCGCGGCCCGCCTTCGCCCTACTACGCCCTGCTGCTGATGGACGGCGATTCCCTGGGCAGGCATATGAGCGACCCCGCCAAGCGCGAACTCATCAGCGCGGCGCTGAAAACCTTCACCGGCGAAGTGCAAACCGTCGTCGAGCGGAAGCACAGCGGCTTCCTGATCTACGCGGGCGGCGACGACGTGCTGGCCCTGCTGACGCTGGACGACGCCCTGCCCTGCGCGGCGGCGTTGCGGGAACGCTACATGGAAGCATTCGAGACTCGATTCCAAGAAAAAACCGAACATCGTTTTACCGCCACCATCTCCGCCGCCATCCAATACGCCCACTACCGCCTGCCGTTCACCAAGATTCTGGCCGACGCCCATGAGCTTTTGGACGACGTGGCGAAGGACGGACGCGGCCGGGACGCGGTGGCGGCGAGGGTGTGGAAACGAAGCGGCCGGCACCTGACCTGGGCGCAGCCTTGGGAAATCGCCTTGCGGGATGGCGGCGTCGACCGCTTGGCCAAGCAACCGAGAGGAGACGGCGGGCAGGGGAAAACCCAGGCCGCCGGCGGTTTCTTCTACCGGATGCGCAAGTTGTTCGCGCTGCTCGATCCGCCGAAAGGCCAAAGCGGCAACGAAGCAATCCCGGAAGCCGACATGGTAAAGCTGTTGGCCTACGAATACGCCCGTTCCGGCATTCATGGCGACCGTCTAAAACCGGAAGAAGCCGAAGCGTTCATAAGGCCGTTGCTGGAGCAGTGCCGGCCAATGTACCGCAAAACCACTGACGATCCGAAGCAAGTTTACTTTGTTCCGGCCGGGCCGGCGCGTTACGAAGCCGACGCCGCCCTGCTGGCGCGCTTCCTGGCGGGCGGCGGACGGGAGCGCGACTGATCGCCGCCCGCCGTCGTTCCGGCGGGGACGCCGGAATGACGGATTCCCCTTTGTTGGAGAAAACAATGAATCCTTACACCACCTGGCGCTTCCATGCGCTCGACACCTGGTTTTTCCGCGAGGCACGGCCCTTCGACACCATCGGTTCGCCGGAACTGTCCAGCCATTTCCCGCCGCCCGCGCCCACCGTGGCCGGGGCGGTGAAAACCCTGATCGGACGGCAGGCCGGGATCGACTGGCGGCATTTCAAACCGAAAATCGAAGACGAACGCTTCGCCCTGCTCGGCAAGCTGCGTTTGCGCGGCCCGTTTCTTTGCCGCGACGGCGAACCGCTATTCGCCGCGCCGCTGTTTCTGTTGGCCAAACGAGAACCCGCCGCCGGAACCGAAAAACCCTTCCGCCAAACGGCCGCGGAAAAGAGCTCCGAACTCCTGTTGCGCCGGTTGCAAATCGGCGATCCGGTGAAAACCGATCTGGGCACGGTGCGCCTGCCCGAATTGCCCGCGGAAGCGCGGAAGATAGGCGGTTTCAAGCCGCTGGAAAACGCCTGGCTCACGGCGGCGGGCCTGAAAGCGGTACTGGATGGCGACAAACCCAAGCCGGAAGACGTTTTTCAGGCGGACAAACTTTTCAGCAGCGAATCCCGCCTGGGCATCGGCCGCGACAACCGAACCGGCGCGGCGCGGGCCGACGAGGGGTTGCTCTACCAGACCCGCCACGTCCGGCCTCACGACGGCGTGAGCCTGATCGTCGGTGTCGGCGTCGAAGGCGAAGCGCCGGAGTTTTGCCCGAAACCCGGTCCGGTGAGGTTCGGCGGCGAGGGGCGGTTGGCCTTGGCGGAGGCCGGAGGACCGGATCCGCTAGACGCATTGAAGGCGCCGGAGCCGAATGGCGACACCCATGGCCTCATCCTCATCCTGCTGACCCCCGCCGATCTGGACAACTGCTGGCGCTTGCCCAAATCCAAATCGCCCCAGTCCAGCGAACGGAGCGGCGGAAAAACCAAGGTCTGGAATTGTGAAATCGGCGGCGTAGAACTGCGGGTCCACTCCGCCGTTCTCGGCAAGCCGCGGCGGGAAGGCGGCTGGCATCTGGCGGAACGGAAACCGCGCCGGATGGAAAACTTCGTGCCGGCCGGATCGGCTTGGTATTGCACGGTGGCGAACATGGCGCTGAAAGACGCCGTCGCCAAGCTTCACGGCAAGCAGATCGGCGATGGGCAACAGCTCGGCCGCGGCCTGATCGCCGTGGGCTTGTGGCCGCGAAGCGAAAACCGGGAGGGGAAACGCCCGTGACTCCGGACCTGATTTGGCTTTGGCTGGACCGCGCCGGCATCGTTCTGGGCGTCGTCATGGGGGTTACCTGGCTGGGCGGATTGATCTTGGCGGCTTTCCGGCCCGAAGTGCTGCGCCGCTGGTTCAGCCGCAACCGTTTTCCCCGGATCGGCGGAACCCAGGTGGAAGACGTGGACGCCCTCGTCTTTACCGTCAGCAAACCGGAAGTTCCGGCTTGGGTCATGACACAGTTGCGCCTCAAGGCGGTTGGCTTCATCGCCACCGAGCAATCCCGCGACGCCGCCGGCGAGTTGCGCCGAACCGCCGAACGGCAAGGCGTCCGGGCGCTGGAGCCGGTATGCCTGGCCGATCCCGACAACCCTGCCGAGAGCCGCGACCGCACCGCCGCCTTGCTGGTGGAACTGGCGGACTACGGCCGTCTGGCGGTGGACGTGACCGGCGGCAAAACCCCCATGAGCCTCGGCGCCTTCATGGCGGCGGAAGAATGCGGCGCGAGAACTTTGTACGTCACCTGCGAGTACCCGCAAGGCAAGCCCGACATGCGCACCGCCGCCATCGCGTGCATTTCCAGGCCCTCCTGATCGCGCGCATCCATCATTTCAACAAGAGGAAACCAATGAAATCGACTAACGCAATCCTGGGATTATTCGCCGAAACCAGCCTGCACGCCGGGGCCGGGCAGTCGCTCGGCGTCATCGACCTGCCGATCCAGCGCGAGGCGCACAACCATTGGCCGTGCGTGTACGGCTCGGCGGTCAAGGGGGCGCTCAGGGCGCGGGCGGAAACTTCCGAATCGAAAGCCGATGTCGAGGCAATCTTCGGTCCGGAACTCGGCAAGAGGGGCGAAAAAATCGAGCACGCCGGCGCGCTCTCGGTCGGCGACGCCCGGCTGTTGCTGCTGCCGGTGCGCTCGCTGACGGCCCATTTCCGCTGGGTCACGTGTCCCGCCGCGTTGCGGCGGTTTCAACGGGACGCGGAGCGGTTGGGGATGGCGCGGGAATTCGGCATTCCCGGCGCTTTTTCGATGGACGACGAACCGAAAGATGACACGGCCCTGGTTGCGAAAGACATGAACGACAGGCATTTGTTCCTGGAGGAATACCGCTTCGAGACGCAGCCGGCGGATTTGAGCGCCATCGTCGCCGCGCTCGCCAAGCTGATGCCCGAAGGCATGGATGAAGCCTTGAAAAGGCAATTGACCATCGTCGCCGACGATCGCTTCCGCCATCTCGTCGAATACGCGACGCCGGTCACCGCCCATGTGCGGCTGACGGAAAACAAAACCGTGGCTAACGGCGCGCTCTGGTACGAGGAAACCCTGCCCCCGGAAACCCTGCTGTACGTCGGCCTCAACGCCGTCGACGACCGCAAGCCGGGCAGCGAACTCAAAGCGGACGCGGTCATGGACCGGCTGCGGGAAACGCTGTTCGGCGAACACCCGTATCTGCAACTCGGCGGCAACGAGACCTTGGGCATGGGCTGGTGCCGGGTGGCGTTTCTCCCAAAGACCAAGCAGGAGGATTAAGCCATGCAAACATTGCAACAAGAACGCGCTCGCTTCGCGCTGGAAAAGGTGAAGGCCGCCTTGAGCGAGGCCAAGGAGACCCCGGACAAGGCGGGATTCTCCCCAAAGGAATTCAAAAGCCAGGCGGAAAGCTTCCCGGCCATGATCCGCATGAACGGTTTGGGCCAGGCGGCGGCGTTCTATCTCAGCAAAAACGACGCGCATAAAAAGCTGTACGCAATACTATCGGCATGGCTGAAACAACCGGGCCAGCCCTACCAAGGCAAAGACCTGCTCGACGGCATTACCGAAGGGAAAATGCATGACTACCGCCTCGCCCAGACCGAAGCCCTGCTGTTGCTGGACTGGGTGAAGAAGTTCGCCGGGGCGTTTGCGGAAGACGATAACCGGGCCAATAAACCGGAGGCGCAACCATGAGCCGGCCACTCTATCGGGAAATCTTGGATACCGCCAACCCCACAGGCGAATTCCACCGGGGCTTGTGGTTCGAGCGTTTCGCGGACTTTTACGAAGTGAAGGACGGCGCCTGGAAAATTCCCAAGGACAAGGCCAACCCGAAAAACGAATGGATCAGACAAGTGGCCGGCAAATGCGGCAGCGAGACCGGACTCCAACGCCACGCGCTCTCCCTCGCCCGGCGGGTGAGCTTCTTGGGCGGCGAGTTCCGGGGGTTTGAAACCGACTGGCATTTCGCCACGGGGCTCGGGAATCCGCATCCGGTGGAAAACGGCTTTCTCTGGCACCCGACCTTGGGCGTGCCGTATCTGCCGGGCGCGGCGGTCAAGGGCCTGGCGCGGGCCTGGGTGGAGCAGTGGGACGAAAGCCTCTCGACCGAAGAAGAAAAGCGGGCGCGTTGCCTGACATGGTTCGGCACGGAGGCGAAGGACGAGACGCCGGAACGCGCCGGCGATCTGATCTTCTTCGACGCCCTGCCGATCACGTCGGTCGAACTGGCCGTGGACGTGACGACCCCGCATTACGGCAAGTGGTACGAGCGGGGCGGCGAGGTCGAGAACCCGGACCGGGAGCCGGAAAAGGTTCCCGCCGACTGGCACGACCCGGTGCCGGTGCCGTTCCTGGTGGTGAAGAAAGCCAGGTTCGTCTTCGCCATCGCGCCGCGCCGGAAGGCGTTCCAGGACCAGGCGAAGCTCGCGCTGGACGCCTTGGAAAAGGCGCTGGACCAGCTCGGCGCGGGGGCGAAGACGGCGGTGGGGTATGGGCGGATGGGGCGCGCCCCGGACGTAAAAACCTGGCTGGACGATCTTCTCCGAGAAAGGGAGCAAGAAAACCGCCGCCGCGCGGAAGAACGCGCATGGGCCGCGGCCCTGGCCTCCATGAGTCCGCTCGCGCAGGACTTGGAACGGAAGATACGCGAAAAAAACCTCGAAACCGACAAGAACGCTTTCAATCAGGAAGTGGAGGCCTGGCTCCAGCGGCTGGAAACCGATCCGCGGCGGGACGCCATCGAACGCCTGATCGGAATGGCCCGCGAGCATTACAAAGGCTTGCTCGAAAACCCGGAAAAAACTGAAGGCAAGAAACAGAAGCCGGCGTTCAGCGACTGGCAGCGCAAAATCGCCCGGCGCTTGAATACCCTTGCCCAGACGGGAGACTCCGCTTGAATTCAATCGACCGACACGGAGCGAGGCGAGCGGGGACGAGGAAAAACGCCTGAATAAGCAAGAGGAAATCCAATGACCTGTTTTGCCCATGGCAAAAACAAGGCCGGCGACAAACACCCCTTGGCGGAACACCTGCGGGAGGCGTCGAGATTGGCGGGAGAATTCGCCGAGGCGTCCGGTTTCGCGGAAGAAGCCCGCCTCGCGGGACTGCTGCACGATCTCGGGAAATACGGAGACCGGTTCCAAGCCCGGCTGGAAGGCAAAGACCATGGTCTGGACCATTGGTCCATGGGGGCTTGGCTGGCGTGCCTCGAACACCGGTCCATCGCGGCGGCCATGGCAATTCAGGGCCATCACATCGGATTGCAATGCTTCCGGCCCGACGCGTTGATGGGATTGAACCCTGAAAAGCTGAAACAAAGCCATCCCCTGCAACTCAGCCTGAGCGAAACGGACCTCGACACTCTGAAAGCCCGCTCGAACGCCGATGGCCTAACGCCGGCAAAGCCCGAAAAGACCCTTTGCGGCCGCAGCGCGGAACGCGGCGTAGGCCGGATGCTCGACATTCGCTTGCTGTTCTCCGCCCTGGCCGATGCCGATTTCCTCGATACGGAGGCCCATTTCCAGGGAGGACCGGAAGGAAAAATCCACCGCCCGGCCGGCCCCCTGCTGCAAGCCTCCGAAGCCCTGGAAATCCTGCTGGCCCACATCGAAAAGCTGGGACGAAGCTCCAAGGCCGATCCCAAAATCGCCGAAGCGCGCGAATGGCTGCGCGCCGATTGTCTCGCCGCCGCGGAACTGCCGCCCGGCCTCTTCACCCTCACCGCGCCGACCGGCAGCGGCAAAACCCTGGCGATGCTGGCCTTCGCGCTGGCGCACGCGGCCAAGCATGAATTGCGGCGAGTCATCCTGGCGGTCCCGTATCTCTCCATCATCGAACAAACCGCCGCCATTTACCGCAACCTGTTCGAGGCGCGTTTCGGCGCGGAATATGTGCTCGAACATCATTCGCTGGCCGGCCTGGGAAAGGAAGCGAGCGAGTCGGATGCCGAAGGGACAAGCGGAGAGTCCGGCGAACGCCGCCGCCGGCTGCTTTCGGAAAACTGGGATGCGCCGCTGATCGTGACCACCAGCGTGCAGATGCTGGAATCCCTGTTTTCCAACCGCCCCTCCGCCTGCCGCAAACTGCACCGCCTGCCGAAATCCGTCATCCTGTTCGACGAGGTGCAAACCCTGCCCGCGCCGCTGGCCGTGCCGACGCTGGCGAGCCTGTCCCATCTGGCCCATGCCCACGGCGGCAGCATCGTGTTCGCCACGGCCACGCAGCCGGCCTTCGAGCATTTGCACCCCCATGTGCAAAAGCATGCGCCGGGGGGCTGGCAACCCCGCAGGATCGTGGCGCAGCCGGAGCGGCTGTTCGCGCCCATGCGGCGCGTCGAAAGAACCTGGGATGATCCGGGCCGGCCGGTCGCTTGGCCGGAATTGGCGGAGCGACTGCGGGAAAAGCGCCAAGTTTTGTGCATCGTCAACCTCAAGCGCCATGCCCAAGCCCTTTGGCGGGAATTCGACGATTCCGACAGTTTCCACCTCTCCACCAACCTCTGCCCCGCCCACCGGCAACGGCTGTTGGCGGAAGTCCGCCGGCGTCTCGACGATGGCGAGCCGGCGCGGCTGATCGCCACCCAGTGCGTGGAAGCCGGCGTGGACCTGGATTTTCCCGCGGTGTTCCGCGCCTTCGGGCCGCTCGAAGCCATCGTCCAAGCCGAAGGCCGCTGCAACCGGGAGGGCCGCCTCGAAGGTTTCGGGGAAATGCGGATATTCATGCCGGAAGACGAAAACTACCCGCCCGGCGGTGGTTACCAGCAGGCGGCGGAAGTGACCAAAATGCTCCTGCGGCGGCTCGGAGCGGACGGCATGAAGCTGGAAGACCCGGAATTTATCGCCGGCTACTACCGGGAGTTATACGACATTTCCAAACCGGAAACCGCCGCTAAAACCAAGGAACTGCAAGAGTTCGTCATGGCCGGCGGTTTTCCGGACATCGCGATGAGGTATCGGCTGATCGAAAACGACACCATCAACGTCATCGTGCCTTACCGGGAAGAAATGGCCCTGTTCGACGAACTTCGCCAAATGGCTGAAACATCCGGATTGACCGGAGAATTGATCCGCAAGGCGCGGCCGCTCGCCGTCAGCCTGTTTCGCCCGAAACACGATGCCCCGGTTCGGGATAGCCTGCTGGAAGTCCAATCGTTCAAAAACGGACGAAGGGCACGACAGGAAGAATGGTTTATCGCCGCCCGGCCGGAGCACTATCACCCGCAGTTGGGGTTTACGCCGCCGGATGGCTTGAATCTGTGGATCGCATGAATCGGGGGCATCCATGTTGCCTTGGCCCGCGACTGGCCGCGGACCAAGGCAAAGCTCCCACCGATAACAAACGGCTGAAATATAACCATGGGGGAAACACTCATGCGTGGACAAACGCATTGCCTGGAAGTATGGGGCGACTTCGCCTGCTTCACCCGCCCGGAAATGAAGGTGGAGCGCTACAGTTATCCCGTGATCACTCCCTCCGCCGCGCGGGGGATTTTCGACGCGATTTATTTCAAGCGAAGCTACGGGTTTTACTGGCAGATCGAACGGGTGGAAATTCTGGAGCCGCCCAGATATATCGCCCTGCGCCGAAACGAAGTGAAGGACAAAGCGCCCGGCGAGCGCATCGTTCGGGCCTGGATGGAGGGCAGGGAAAACCCGGAACCTTTATGGGCGGACGGCGACCGGGAATCCCTCGGCACAGACCAAAAAGGCCGCACCCAGCGCCAGACCATGGCCCTGCAGAACGTGCGCTATAGGCTTTACGCCCACATGCGCTTCCGCCGGAAGCCCCGCGACATCCGTGAACTCGACGAGCAATTCGCCCGCCGCGCCCGCACCGGCAAGTGCTTTTATCAGCCTTTTTTCGGCTGCCGGGAGTTTCCGGCGTATTTCGAACCGGTCGATGAAAACTCGACGCCTAAAATCCCGATTCGGCTGGATCTGGATTTAGGCTGGATGCTGTATGACGTGTTCGATTTGAGCGCCGCCAACGATACCTTCGCAAAACCCAGTATCAGCGTGTTTCATGCCCAAATGCGCCGGGGCGTTATCGAGATTCCCCTTTACGAAAGCGCGGATGTCAACAAAGCACGGGAGGACGGCCATGCTTGATCTGGTTTTAAAACAAGCCGGTATCTCCGAGCCGGGATTCTCGGATAAGACCGTCAAATGGTTGATTACCTGCACGGGCAATGGAGATTTCACGGGAGTCGTATCTTTGGGCGAAGGCAAAGGCCGGAAATTTTCCGCCTGCCCGAATCTGACTCAGCCGGAACTGGTCGGCGGCGGCGAGACGCGCAGCCATTTTCTGGTCGAGGGATTACCTACCGTCGCCCTGTACCTCGACCCCAAAGCGGAGAAAAAAGACCAAACCAAGTTCGAGGCGAAGCACGCCTACTTCATCCGTCTGCTTCGGCAGGCGGCGGAACAGGCGCCCTATTTGAACGCTTGCGCGAATCTCCTGGAAAACCCCGAAGCGCTGTCGGCCATTCAGGAAGAACTGCGCAAGGCCAAAGCCAAGTTTACCGAGACCGCGACAGTGCGGATCGACTTCATCGTTCCGCTGGAACGGAACGAATGGCGGGACTGGTGGCGGACGCACCGATCCGGCTTGCGCACCGGCAAGAGCGGCGACAATGCGGCAAAAATGCGTTGCCTGGCGACCGGACAATTCATCGAACCCGCCCCAACCCATCCGAAAATCAGCGGCTTGGCAAGCGTGGGAGGCTTGCCGGCCGGCGATGTACTGGCGGGTTTCGACAAGGCGGCATTTCAATCCTATGGGCTGGAGCAATCCGCTAATGCCGCCATGTCCGAGGAAACCGCCACGGCCTATGCAGAAACCCTCAAGCGGCTGATCACGAACAACAGCGTCAGGCTCGTCAATACTCTCGCCGTTTACTGGTATACCGAGACCCCGGAACTCGCGGACGAAGACAATCCGCTGAATTGGCTGACCGAACCGCCCGAGCAGGCCGCCGCCGGAGCCGAGGCGCTGGCCCGCGGCCTGTTGCAAGCCATCCGCGAAGGCCAGCGCCCCGATCTCGCCAACAACCGCTACGTGGGGCTGATGCTGTCCGGCCAAGCCGGGCGGGTCATGGTGCGGGACGTGATGCAGGGCAGCTTCGAGGAACTCGCCGAGCGAATCGGCGACTGGTTCGAACATTTGTCCATCGTCGTCCGCGACGGCAAGGGGCTGGCCAAGTCGCCCAAGTTTCTCGCCGTGGCCGGCAGCCTGGTTCGCGATCTCAAGGATTTGCCGTCGCCCTGGTTGCAACAACTCTGGCGGGCGGCCGTGACCGGCGCGCCGGTTCCGACTTTCGCGCTAGCGCAAGCCGTCATGCGCGCCCGTATCGACGTTATCCAGGACAACCCCGCATCGCATGCCCGCATGGGCTTGCTGAAAGCTTTCCACATCCGCAAAGGAGAACGAGACATGACCGCTTATTTAAATCCGGAACATCCTCGCCCCGCATATCACTGCGGCCGTCTGCTGGCGGTCTTCGCCCGCCTGCAACGAGCCGCATTGGGCGATGTGGGCGCCGGCGTGACGCAGCGTTATTACACCGCCGCCTGCCAAACGCCGGGCTTGGTCCTGGGACGGTTGGCCGCCAACGCCAAGAATCATCTTGGCAAGCTGGATGGAGGCTTGGCGTGGTGGTACGAAAACCGGATCGCCGAAGTCATGAGCCGCATCCGCGACGCGATTCCAGGGACTTTGACCCTTGAAGAACAAAGCCTGTTCGCTCTCGGCTATTACCAGCAACTCGCCGCGCTGAACGCCGGCAAGGACGAAAAAAAGCCCGAGAAGAATTCGGATACCGGTCAAACCGGCTCGTCCAACCCGCAAAACCCATAATTATTGAGGAATAATCCACCATGGCTATCGAAAACCGCTACGAATTCCTGTTTCTGTTCGACTGCGAAAACGGCAACCCCAACGGCGACCCGGATGCCGGCAATGCTCCTCGCATCGATCCGGAAGACATGCGCGGGCTGGTTTCGGATGTCGCCTTGAAGCGGCGAGTGCGGAATTACGTGCTCATCGCGCGGAACAACCGGATGCCGAACGCCATTTTCGTCGAGCACGCCACCAACATGAACCGGCCGATTCTCAGGGCGCATGAGGAAACCGGGGGCATACCGGAAAAAGGAGCGTCCAAGGACAAAGTGCGCAAAGCGCGGGAATGGATGTGCAGTAACTTCTTCGACGTGCGCGCTTTCGGGGCGGTGATGGCGACCGGCGCCAATGCCGGCCAAGTGCGCGGCCCGGTTCAATTCGCCTTCGCCCGCTCACTGCATCCGGTTTTGCCTCTCGATATCTCCATCACCCGCATGGCGGTCGCCGAAGACGTCAAGGGAGTCAAATCCTCGGCGGATTACCAGAAATGGGAAGACGAGCAGCCCGAAGACAAACTCCGCACCATGGGCCGCAAGAATCTCATTCCTTACGGCTTATATGCCGCCAAAGGGTTCATCAGCGCCAATCTGGCCCAGGACACGGGCTTCGGCGACGACGATTTGGGCCTGTTCTGGGAAGCCCTCGCCAATATGTACGACCATGACCGGTCCGCCAGCAAGGGCTTCATGTCCTGCCGCGGCCTCTATGTTTTCAAGCATGTCGGCACCGATACGAATCCAGAACAGCGCAGGCGCCAGGCCACGCTCGGCTGCGCGCCCGCCCATAAGCTGCTGGATATCGGCAGGGAGGAGAACGAAGAAAACGATATGAAAGTCATTCACATCAAGCCGAAAAAAGGCATGAACACGCCTTCGCCCCGGCGTTTCGAGGATTACGCCGTGGAAGTTCACAAGGATCGGATTCCTCCCGGGGTGGAACTTTGGACTTGGAATACGGACCTGGGAGCGTTAGTTCAAGAGTAACGCTTTAAGGAAGATCCGAACAAGCCGATTCCGTTCATGCCCCTTCGACAGGCTCGGGACAGGCCTGTCGAAGAACTTGATCGGAGCTTCCCGAAGATATCTTGGCGGCATTGTCTTTTGCCGCGGAACCGTTCAGAGAAGAAAAATCCGAGGCCGTCCGTTATTGTTCGAGGTGGACCATGACCCCGCTTGACCCCATCCCCCTCTCCGCCCTCAACCAGTACGCCTATTGCCCGAGGCGCTGCTTCCTCATCCACGTCGAGGGCGAGTTCGCCGACAACGTGCACACGGTGAGCGGCGCCCACGAACACGAGCGGGTGGACGGCTTGCATCACGAAATCAAGGCCGGGGTGCGAGTGGAATTCGCCGTGCCGGTGTGGTCGGACCGGCTGGGGCTTTCCGGACGGTGCGACGTGGTGGAATTCCACCCCGACGGCACGATCTACCCGGTCGAGTACAAGCACGGCAAACGCAAGCGCTGGCTGAACGACGACCTGCAATTGGCCGGGCAGGCTCTGTGTCTTGAGGAAATGTCCGGACGAAGGGTGGAAAAAGGCGCCATTTTCCACGCCCAATCCAAACGGCGGCGCGAAGTGCTCATCGACGCGGCGCTCGCGGCAGAGGTCGCGGACACCGCCGCCGCGATCCGCGCCCTGTTCGAGCGCGGAACCAGCCCGCCGCCGCTGGCCGATTCCCGGCGCTGCGGGGAATGCTCGTTGCAGGACATCTGCCAGCCGGACCTGGTGCGGGCAAGCCCGGAATTGAAGGCGCTGGCGCTGCGGCTGTTCGAGCCGGAGGATCCGGGGCTCAGCGAATGACGCGAGTATCCATCCCGAGGTCGAGCCCGGCCCAGGCGCGATCGGCCGTGAGTACCGGACAGCCGCGTTCGGGCGCAAGGGACAGACAGGCGCGGTCTCCCAGCGACAGATCCAAAGAGCGTGTCGCGAGCCGTAACGCGCCGCACCGACAGGCCGCGCCGAAGCCGAATTCGACCGCGGACAGGTTCAGGCTGTGCATGATCTCCGCCACGACCGCTTCCGGGACGCCGCGGTCCGCAAGCCGGGCGGCCACTTCCGCCACGTTCACGCAGGACATGAGGCAGGCGTCGCGTTCCAGAACCTCCGCCACAGCCGCGCTGTCGGCTTCGCCATTCAGCAGGGCCAGAACCGCGGACGCATCCAGCACAAGTTCACTCACGTTCGGCCTCCGCGCGCCGCTCGGCGATCAACTCGTCCGCCAGACTAACGCTTTCCGGCACGTATTGCCGCACCAACGCCTGCGCATGACGGATAGCCTGCGGCACGGTGGAAATCCGCACTTGTTCGTTGTCTTCCTCCAGCCACACCGTATCGCCCGGTTTCACGCCGAACTTTTCGCGCAAGTTCGCCGGGATCACGATACGGCCACCGGGGCCGACCTTTACCGCCTGCTTTTCCATATAAAAACCTCATATCACAAATCGAGTTTTTGTCACTATAAAAGGCAAAGCCACATCGGGGGAGCCATGCCATGACTGTCCTGCTCAACACGCTTTACATCACCACCCCGGAAGCGTATTTGCGCCTCGAAGGCGAAACCGTGTGCGTGATGATCGAAGAGGAAAAACGGCTCCAGGTGCCGCTGCATCATCTGGGCGCTTTCGTGCTGTTCGGCCATGCGACGCTGAGCCCGGCGCTAATGGGGCGTTGCGCGGAGGACGGCCGTTCCGTCGTCTGGCTGGACCGCTCGGGACGCTTCAAGGCCCGGCTCGAAGGCCCGGTGACCGGCAACGTGCTGCTGCGCCAGGCCCAGTATCGGGCGGCCGACGACCCGCCGCAAACGCTCGCCGTCGCCCGCGCCACCGTCGCCGGCAAGTTGCGCAACAGCCGCCAAGTGCTCATGCGCGGCGCACGGGAAACCGGCGATCCGGCGGAACGGGACAGACTGGTCCAGGCGGCGCGCCTCATCGCCCATCAAATCCGCAAGATCCCACAGGCCGACAACCTGGACACGTTGCGGGGACTCGAAGGCGACTCCGCGCGCGTTTACTTCGATGCCCTGCCCTATCTCATGAAGCCCTCGGCCCGCGAGGCCTTTCCTTTTTCAACACGAAACCGCCGCCCGCCGCGGGACCGTTTCAATGCGCTGATCTCGTTTCTCTACGCGCTGAAACTGGCCGATTGCCGGGCGGCTCTGGAAACCGTCGGGCTCGATCCGCAGTTGGGCTTTCTTCACGCCGTCCGGCCGGGGCGACCGGCCCTGGCGCTCGATCTTCTGGAAGAATTCCGCGCGCCCCTGTGCGACCGGCTCGCCCTGACCCTGATCAATCGCGGCCAGATTCAGCCCAAGGATTTCGACGAGCGCGAAGGCGGCGCGGTGCTGCTCAACGACAGCGGCCGCAAGACCGTGATCGCCGCCTACCAGACCCGCAAACAGGAAACCTTGAAACATCCGGTGCTGAATGCCGAGGTGTCCATCGGCCTTCTGGCGCAATTGCAGGCAAGGCTTATGGCCCGCCACCTGCGCGGCGATGTCCCGCACTACGTACCTTTCCTAAACCGCTGAGGTAAACATGCTGATTCTGGTCAGTTACGATGTCTCGACCGAAACCTCGGAAGGCCGCCGAAGGCTTCGGCGCGTCGCCAAAGTCTGCCTCGACCACGGCCAGCGCGTACAAAAATCGGTGTTCGAATGCAAGGTCGAGCCGATGCAACTGGAAACGCTAAAAAACGGCCTGCTGGACATCATCAATGAAGAGGAAGACAGTTTGCGGCTTTACCGCATCGTCGAACCCTTGGAGAAAAATGTCATGGAGTTCGGCAAGTTCAAGGCAGTCGACTTTGCGGATACCTTGATCGTATGAATACCTCGCCAATGCGCGAACCTGAAGCCATGGCAAAAAGCCGGGACGTTCGCGCGGCCGGTAACCTTTTGATGCCGCTGATTTTCAGTGCTTCCAGCCGCGCAATCCAACCGCCTCCGCGACACCTTCTCCTCCCGTTCGCGCTTTTCCGCCGCTTTTTCCTGATTTATCATTGCCTTGCCGAAAGGCAGTATCTCCCGGCTATTCAGCCGGGAGTGGATTGAAACATAGCAACGTTCCAAATACCAGCGAACGTTAAACCGTATCTCCCGGCTATTCAGCCGGGAGTGGATTGAAACATAGGATTTAGTGCATCAAGATTGCGCACATCCGGTATCTCCCGGCTATTCAGCCGGGAGTGGATTGAAACACTATTGGTATGCCATCCCATGTATCCTCTAGGTGGTATCTCCCGGCTATTCAGCCGGGAGTGGATTGAAACATGTGTGGATTGATTACTGGAGTAGGTTTCGCGCGTATCTCCCGGCTATTCAGCCGGGAGTGGATTGAAACGCGAAAATGCTTCCACCGAGGGTATCGGCGCTGATGTATCTCCCGGCTATTCAGCCGGGAGTGGATTGAAACCTGCAAGCCAAGCAGTACCGCGCAGCCGATTATGTATCTCCCGGCTATTCAGCCGGGAGTGGATTGAAACATCGGCCAGGATGACATTATGTTGCTTCTCCAGTGTATCTCCCGGCTATTCAGCCGGGAGTGGATTGAAACTCCGGCCATGTGGTTCAACGAGGAGCCATGTAAAGGTATCTCCCGGCTATTCAGCCGGGAGTGGATTGAAACCGTTCGGCAACATGGCGATCCACGCCGAGCGGATGTAGTATCTCCCGGCTATTCAGCCGGGAGTGGATTGAAACATCGTCATTCGGCCCTCTTACTCGAAAGGAAAAAAGTATCTCCCGGCTATTCAGCCGGGAGTGGATTGAAACGCGTACCCGTAGCCAATTGACCCCATGCAGCCGCGTATCTCCCGGCTATTCAGCCGGGAGTGGATTGAAACTCATGAGAAGCGCGACGCAGAGCGCAATATCGGTCGGTATCTCCCGGCTATTCAGCCGGGAGTGGATTGAAACTCGGCGAAGTTGGCGGAGAGAAAAGCCGCGTGAGCAGGTATCTCCCGGCTATTCAGCCGGGAGTGGATTGAAACCAGTATCGGGCGATTCATCGCCTCATCGAGCGAGGTATCTCCCGGCTATTCAGCCGGGAGTGGATTGAAACTTGCATCCCTTGAAACGTGATGATCCCATCACCCGGGTATCTCCCGGCTATTCAGCCGGGAGTGGATTGAAACAGGTTGTCGGGGTCGGGCTCGAACGAAACGACGGCGGTATCTCCCGGCTATTCAGCCGGGAGTGGATTGAAACTGTATCCTCATCAGATTCCAGGAACCCGCCTGGTGGTATCTCCCGGCTATTCAGCCGGGAGTGGATTGAAACCAACGAGGAGCCATGTAAAGCCGGACTTGATGCGGTATCTCCCGGCTATTCAGCCGGGAGTGGATTGAAACTTTCGCCGAGCCATCAGACCGCCACCCCGCCGTAAGTATCTCCCGGCTATTCAGCCGGGAGTGGATTGAAACATCGTAGTTGATTTCCACCACTAACTCTCGGTGGTTGTATCTCCCGGCTATTCAGCCGGGAGTGGATTGAAACTCAGCAACACAAACCTATCACGCATCAACCCACGGGTATCTCCCGGCTATTCAGCCGGGAGTGGATTGAAACTTTGGATATCGGTGGGACGGGCGCAAAAGCGGATGTATCTCCCGGCTATTCAGCCGGGAGTGGATTGAAACATCGTCGCGTAGCCGCCCTCCCAGATATGATCATGTATCTCCCGGCTATTCAGCCGGGAGTGGATTGAAACTTCTGCCCATTTTGCTTCTCCTTAACGGGTGCTCGTATCTCCCGGCTATTCAGCCGGGAGTGGATTGAAACATCGTAGTTGATTTCCACCACTAAATCGCGGTGGTTGTATCTCCCGGCTATTCAGCCGGGAGTGGATTGAAACCCTTTCTGTCTTCCCCCGCGCCGCTCACCCGGCGGTATCTCCCGGCTATTCAGCCGGGAGTGGATTGAAACCAATAAGGATGTAGGCTTCCGTTCCATGGAAGCCGTATCTCCCGGCTATTCAGCCGGGAGTGGATTGAAACGTCGGTGATGAGGTTCAATTCGAGTAAGAGGGCCGTATCTCCCGGCTATTCAGCCGGGAGTGGATTGAAACACCCTTAGCTTCACTTACTGTCGCCGGAACACGGAAGTATCTCCCGGCTATTCAGCCGGGAGTGGATTGAAACACTGGGGCCGGATTCAGGGGGGCGAGGTACCCTTTGTATCTCCCGGCTATTCAGCCGGGAGTGGATTGAAACACGTTATGAATTCCAGAATCCTGAACCCTACGCAGAGTATCTCCCGGCTATTCAGCCGGGAGTGGATTGAAACAGCGCATAGAACCGATGGACCGGGTGTTGGCGGAGTATCTCCCGGCTATTCAGCCGGGAGTGGATTGAAACGTATAGCGTTGTGTTCTCCATACAGGAGGGGGTTGTATCTCCCGGCTATTCAGCCGGGAGTGGATTGAAACCTCGATTTGGCTATCGATCTCCTCGACTTTGTCGGTATCTCCCGGCTATTCAGCCGGGAGTGGATTGAAACGTCGGTGCGGCTGGCGCGAGACTCAATTATCCGCGGTATCTCCCGGCTATTCAGCCGGGAGTGGATTGAAACTCATCCGATCAACAGCGGTTTGCGAAGACTCAAGCGTATCTCCCGGCTATTCAGCCGGGAGTGGATTGAAACATCACCGGCCAAATCAACAACCTTGTACTCGCCCGTATCTCCCGGCTATTCAGCCGGGAGTGGATTGAAACTTTGCTAAGGTCGATCATGCCGCCCCCGACATCTGGTATCTCCCGGCTATTCAGCCGGGAGTGGATTGAAACCGGAATTACCAACGAGCGCTATCGTGGTCCGGGCGTATCTCCCGGCTATTCAGCCGGGAGTGGATTGAAACGATTTCGGCCTCACGAACGACTTTTTCGCCGATTCGTATCTCCCGGCTATTCAGCCGGGAGTGGATTGAAACATCCGAGCACGTCGGTTGGTTGCGCAGGAATGGCGTATCTCCCGGCTATTCAGCCGGGAGTGGATTGAAACTTGCCTGCGCCTCGGGTTCCAGCTAAACCACAGTGTATCTCCCGGCTATTCAGCCGGGAGTGGATTGAAACTTCGAGCCGCTATTGCAGCCGAGCCGATACAAGGGGTATCTCCCGGCTATTCAGCCGGGAGTGGATTGAAACTTCGATCTGCTTTAGCATCCGGGCGCGGATCGTGTATCTCCCGGCTATTCAGCCGGGAGTGGATTGAAACCTCGATGGCGAAACGCGCGTCGCGCAGGCGATCCGGTATCTCCCGGCTATTCAGCCGGGAGTGGATTGAAACTTCCGGACCGAACTCAACCGTGCCCACGGCGAAGGTATCTCCCGGCTATTCAGCCGGGAGTGGATTGAAACGATCGTGCTCTGATAAACCACCTCCTCGTCCAGAGGTATCTCCCGGCTATTCAGCCGGGAGTGGATTGAAACTGCTCAATAGCGAACGCATGCAGCGCGCATTAGCGGTATCTCCCGGCTATTCAGCCGGGAGTGGATTGAAACGTAAATCCGGATAATGAAACCGGCCGCGAGCAGTCGGTATCTCCCGGCTATTCAGCCGGGAGTGGATTGAAACCATGCTGAATCCGGTCACGACCTTGCCCGGCGTCAGGTGTATCTCCCGGCTATTCAGCCGGGAGTGGATTGAAACTAGCAAGCCCAGCATCTTTGAAAGCCATGCGCGGTATCTCCCGGCTATTCAGCCGGGAGTGGATTGAAACCTTGTGAGTCTTCCGCTCACTCTTTTGGCATGTTGTATCTCCCGGCTATTCAGCCGGGAGTGGATTGAAACCTTGCGGGACCGGATGGAGAAATGCAAGACCGCCGGTATCTCCCGGCTATTCAGCCGGGAGTGGATTGAAACCTGAAAGGTTGTCTACAAGGGCCATATCGATTACTCGTATCTCCCGGCTATTCAGCCGGGAGTGGATTGAAACCGCCACCGCACGCGTTAACTATCTCACGGACTCTACGGGTATCTCCCGGCTATTCAGCCGGGAGCGGATTGAAACTTCAAGGATGAAATCACTGAGAAGGACCGGGCCGGCCGGGAAAGCCGAACCGACTGGCTGGCGCGGCAAACCTTCGAGGCGCAAGCTTCGGTGCTCGGCGCCGAGAAGAAGGCCCAGGCGTTCCGGGAAGGCGTGCTGCCGGAAAACGGTTTGACGACGCCCTGGAGGGTGCTGAAAGAACGCTTCGAACGCAAAGGCATCGACCCCTCGCGCTGGCGTCCGCCCGCTTATTGGAAAGAACAAGACGAACTCGGCATGAACAAACCGTACGAAGAGGCCAAGGCCGGCGGCAAGCACGCCGGCTTGCTGAAGCGCTACCGGAACGATCCGGATCACCTCATCGAGCGCGCCATTCGGACGTACAATAAGCGCATCGAGGAACACCGCGCCTGGATCGTCGATCCAACGCTAAAAGTCAGCGACGATTTGACCGATATCGAAATCGATTACCTCATCGGGCGAAAATGGCCGGACGACATTCGCCGGCTGGAACAGGAGCGGGACATCATGACCGGGATTTTGGAGGAACGTAAACGTGGCAAATAGAATCGATCTGCAAGTGATACTGGAGGAAGTCGTGAACGCCGCACGGGAGCACGGCGCGGAAGCCGCCCGCGGGGAGCGAGAATTCGACAAGGGCCTGGCCATGGCGTATTACGACATCCTGAACGTAGCCAAGGAGCATGCCGAATTATTGGGCGTCGATTTCGCCGAAATAGGCTTGGCGAATATCGACCTGGAAAAAGAATTGCTGCACGCCAAGCGGAAGGAAGAGGTCGCTTGATGGCGGCGCTCGCCCCGGCTCCTCAAGCCGAAGCCCGCCCCGAGGTTCGCTGTCCTGTATGCCGTTCGAAACTCTTCGATGGAGAGGTCATCAAGGGCGTGTCGGTGATCCGCGTCCTGCCGCAGGCGGCGGAGGGGAAGTGCAAGCAGTGTAAGGGGTGGGTGGGGTTGCCGGTGGCTTACTCAGCCTGTGACCATTGATTTATCTTGGATCGTTGCCAGAAGTTGCTGTAAAGCTACTTTATCATTTCCAGGAACTTCCAGGCCTTCAGTCAGCGTATCGCGCGCAAGGTCAAAATATTTTTGCTTGGTTCGAAGGGTTTTAACAGTGTTGGCTTTATCGATGTAGTATCTCCCGGCTATTCAGCCGGGAGTGGATTGAAACACCCAATCCCAACCTTTGTCCCAGCTAATCCGCATGTATCTCCCGGCTATTCAGCCGGGACCGGGTTGGCGCTCGCCGGCAGGGGCCTGGCAAGAGAGCCCGGCATGAATCCGGAAACCGGAGACGGCGTCGGCTCGGTCCCATCCCGGCGGCTGGATTCCGGCGTCCTGCAAATGACGGCGCGGCGGGATCGATATGAGCGTGGCGGCCGGGCGCTGGGCCGTTTGTGTTTCGAAAACCCGTTGAGTTATAGTCTGGCGGCTTCGAATACCTGGTTTTTTGCTTTCGTCTCACACGCTTATAACTTTTTCGATGAAGCCGACCTTCCGTCCGACCGTCCTGGCGACGCTGATTTTCACCGTTCTCGCTTTTCCCGCGCTTGCCGACGACGATGACGGCGAGGCTCCGGAAACGGATGTCCACCGTTCAACTCCAGTCGAAAAAATACCGCGGGACTCCGGCCGGGCCGCAATCGTCCGTCTGAGCGCCGAGCGGCAGAAGGCGGGAGGCGTCACGGTCGAAACGTTGAACGTCTTTACGCTTCAGCCGGAGATCGCGGCTTTCGGCAAGATCGTCGATATTCAGCCTTTGCTGGCATTGCACGTTCGCTATCAAGCGGCCGCCACCGAAGCCGAAATCGCCGGCGCCGCCGTCGAGTTGGCCCAAAAAAACCGGAACCGGCTGACGACCTTGCATCGCGAGGACATCGTGGCCGGCCGCGATCTGGCTCAGGCCGAGGCGCAGTTTCAGGCCGAACGCGCCAAACTCGAAGCGGCCCGGCGCCTGATGCGGGAAATTCGGCACGAAGCCCGGCAATCCTGGGGCGATCCGTTGACTCGGCTCGCCTTCGACGGCGAATCGCGGCTGTTTCAGGAATTCCTGGCCCGAAGCCAGGTATTGCTCCTGATCGCCCTGCCGAACGGCCAATCCTTGCCCCCCGATCGGCGCTCCCTGTTCGTTGCGCGGGATAGCGATCGCAGCGCCGCGCGTGAGGCCGAGTTCATTTCTCCCGCCCCGAAAACCGACGATCTCGTGCAGGGCGAGACGTATTTCTTTCACGCTCCAAGCGATCGGTTGCGTGCCGGAATGCGCGTCAACGCCTGGCTGCCGGTTGCCGGCGAACCGCTGCCCGGCGTCGCCATCCCGCCTTCGGCCCTGGTTTGGCACGCGGGGAAACCCTGGGTTTATCGCCAGGCGGACGCGGAGACGTTTATTCGAACGGAGGTCGCCGCCTATCGCGAACACGGCCATGTCTGGTTCGTCGACCAGGGCTTTTCCGCCGGCGACAGGATCGTCGTGACGGGCGGACAGATGTTGCTCTCGGAGGAGTTCCGGGGAGATATTCCGGACGAGGACGACGACTGATGCTGTCCGCCATCGTCCGCTTCTCCGTGCGGCGGCACGGCGTGGTCGTCGCGCTCGCCCTCCTGCTGCTGGTTTACGGCGCGCTTCGGCTCGGGCAGGCAAGCCTGGATATTTTTCCCGAGTTTTCCGCCCCCCGCGTCGTCATCCAGACCGAGGCGCCCGGACTTACGGCGGAACAGACGGAAACCCTCGTCACCTCGCACATCGAAAAACATCTGGCGGGGCTGATCGGCCTGGACGGCATCCGCTCCGAATCGATTCAGGGGCTTTCGGTCGTCACGGCCGTTTTCGAGGAAGGCACGGATATCTACCGAAACCGGCAACTGGTCGGCGAGCGCCTGAGCATGCTGGCCGGCAACCTGCCCGCGGGCGCCGGTCCGCCGGTGATGGTACCGCTCTCGTCCTCTTCCGCGACAGTTCTCACCATCGGGCTCAGTTCGCCTTCCCGCAGCCTGATGGAGCTTCGCGACTTGGTGGATTGGACCATCGTGCCGCGCCTTCTCGCCGTGCCGGGCGTTGCGGACGTGAACGTATTCGGCGGCGAAATCCGCCAATTGCAGGTTCAGATCGATCCGGACCGGCTGCGCCGTCACGGATTGGCCACGGAGGATGTCGTGCGCGCGGCCCGCCTGGCGACGGGCATGCCGGGGGCCGGTTTCGTGGAAAACGACAATCAGCGGATCGGGTTGAACGTCGTCGGTCTTCCGGCAACCGAGGAGGCCTTGAAACAGGTCGTATTGCTGCGCAAGGACGGCGCGAATGTCACGCTGGCGGATGTCGCCACCGTGGTTACCGCGCCCCGCCCGCCCATAGGCGCCGCCGCCATCGGCGGAAAACCCGCCATCGTCATGATGGTGATAGGCCAGTACGGCGCCAATACGCTGAGCGTCTCGCGGAACGTCGAAAGCGTGCTCCGGGAATTCGAGCAACTCTTCGCCAAGCAGTCCATCGATTTCTACCCCCATCTGTTCCGGCCGGCGGATTACATCGAGCGATCCCTGCAAAATCTCGCCGGGCATTTGCTGGTGGGCGGTTTTCTGGTTGTCCTGGTGCTCTATGCCTTTCTGTTCGATTTCCGCACCGCGTTCATCTCCGCCGTCGCCATTCCGCTTTCGCTGATGGCCGCCGTGGTGACGCTGCTGAACCTGGGCGTCAATCTCAATATCATGATCCTGGGCGGGCTCGCCATCGCCCTGGGCGAGGTGGTGGACGACGCCATCATCGACACCGAGAACATTTTCCGCCGCCTTCGGGAAAACCGGCTGCGTCCGGACCCGCGCCCGGCGTTCCGCATTGTCTATGGGGCTTCCATGGAGGTGCGCAGCTCCGTGGTCTACGCCAGCTTCATCGTCGCACTGGTGTTTTTGCCTCTTTTGACGGTCGGCGGCGTGGCCGGCCGCTTGTTCGCCCCGCTCGGCTACGCCTATATTCTCGCGATCCTCATGTCCCTGCTCGTGGCGCTGACGGTGACGCCCGCGCTCTGTTACGTTCTCCTCGAAAACAGCAAGGCCGACGGAATCCCGCCGTTGATCCGGCGTCTTCAGCCCCGCTACGCCGCCCTGCTGGGAGCCGTCGCGAAACGACCGAAAGCCGCGATGTGGATCAGCGCGGCAATCTGCGGACTCGGGTTTCTGGCCTTGCCGCACCTCGGCGGGGAATTCCTGCCCGAACTTCGCGAAGGCCATTACATCGTCCACACCACCAGCCTTCCCGGCACGTCGCTGACCGAGTCGCTCAGGATCGGCGGCCTTCTGACCCGGCAATTTCTCGATATGCCGGAGGTCGAGTCGGTGTCGCAATGGGCCGGCCGGGCCGAACGCGGCGCCGATACCTACGGCAGCCACTACAGCGAGTACGAAGTCCGGCTGAAGCCGCTTTCCGGCGAGGAGCAGCAATCGGTATTGGATCGTCTCAGGCGAATCCTGGGCGATTTTCCGGGAATCCTGTTCGAAGCGAACACCTTTTTGACCGAGCGGGTCGACGAAACCATTTCCGGTTACACGGCCCCGGTCGTTATCAACCTGTACGGCTCCGATCTCGACCGGCTCGACCGGAAGGCGCGCGAGGTCGCGAACCTCGTTCGAAACATCCCCGGAGCCATCGACGTGCAGTTGCGCTCGCCCCCCGGCACGCCTCTGTTGCAGGTTCGGCTGAAACTCGACGGACTCGCGAACTACGGGCTGCGGCCGCTGGAGGTTGCGGACGCCCTGCAAACCGCGCTGCAAGGGCGGATAGCGGGCACTTATTATCTGGACAATCGCGCGTATGGCGTGGCCGTGATTCTGCCGCCGGAACTGCGGCGCCGGCCGGAAGCCGTGGCGCACATCCCGCTGCGCACGCCGGACGGGCTTGTCGTGGAGTTGGGCCAGATCGCGGACATCCAGCAGGTCGGCGGACGCTACAATATTCTTCATCGCGGCGGACAGCGCGTGCAGACGGTCACGGCGAACGTGACCGGGCGGGATGCGGGTTCGTTCATGGAGGAACTTCGCCGGCGAACGCTCGCCTCCGTCGAGTTTCCGCCCGAAATTTATCCCGAATTCACGGGAGCCGCCGTGGAGCAAGGCAAAGCGCGCCGGGAACTGACACTGCATGCGCTGCTGTCCGGCATCGGCGTCATGCTGCTCATTCTCATGGCCATCGGCAGCGTGCGCCATACTCTATTGACCTTGATCAACCTGCCCTTTTCCCTGGCCGGGGGTGTCGCCGCGGCGACCCTGACCGGCAGCACGCTCTCGGTCGGATCGATGATCGGATTCGTCACCCTGTTCGGAATCACCGTGCGCAACGCGATCATGCTGATTTCCCATTATCGGCATCTGGTCGAGCGGGAAAAGCGGCCGTGGAACCTGGAAACGGCGATTCAGGGAGCGCAGGAGCGCCTCCCCTCGATTCTGATGACGGCCCTGGTCACCGCGCTCGCGATGCTGCCCATTGCCGTCAACAGCGACAATCCGGGCCGCGAGATCATGGGGCCGATGGCTGCCATCATCATCGGGGGCTTGGTGTCCTCCACGATACTCAACTTGGTTCTGATGCCGGCCGTACTGCTCAAATTCGGACGGTTTGAAATCTCCGGCGAGTGGGGGGAAAAACGCTTGCCTGATTAGAGCGTTTTCGATTTGCCTTTACGGTGTAGAGGCGAATGAATTGGCCCCTACACGCGAAATGAAAATGCTCTGGACCATTTTGGGAAACGGTATGCGATCAGGTACTCAAATCGCGGGCTAAAACCCGCTCCTGCATCTTCTGCCTGAAACCGCCTTTATCGGCCAATCGAAACCGCTTTGGCGATCACAGCATGCGCGCCATGACGAGGGCGTCTTCCCGGCCGTTGCGGGCCGGATAGTAGCCCTTGCGGGTGCCGATCTCGTTGAAGCCCAACTGGTGATAAAGCTTGATGGCGGGTTTGTTGGACGGGCGCACTTCGAGGAAAATCGTTTCGGCCTTGTGTTCCTTGGCGACCGCCATGAGTTTTTCCAGCATCAATCGGCCATAGCCGCGCCCCTGGTTTTGCGGTGAAACGCAGAGATTGAGCACGTGCGATTCTCCCGCGCCGACCGACGCGATGCCGTAGGTCACGACCTGACCGGCCTTTTCGCCTACCCAGCAGCAATACCCTACGCTGTAGCAATCCCTGAACGTGCCCGGCTCCCAGGGGAACTCGTACGCGCTTTGCTCGATGGCGGCCACCGTTTTCAGGTCGGACCGCCGCATCGGACGGATGATCAGGTCGGCATTCTTCACGAGACTGGGAAAGTGTCGGTAATAAAACTCGGTTTCGGCATCATAAACGATGAACTTCCTGATGCGCTCGAACAAGTCGGACCAGTCGAACATGGCGGACGTCATTATGTATTTTGTTGTCGAAAAGCCCGCATGGCCAGCTTGAGATCTTCCCATGCCCTGCGCTTTTCCGTTTGCGAGCGCAAGAGGTAAGCGGGATGGTAAGTCACCACCAGCGGAATCCGGTCGTAGGCATGCACCTGGCCGCGTAGTTTACCGATGGGCGTGGCGGTTTTTAACAAGTTTTGCGCGGCGATACGGCCTACCGCCAGAATGATCCTGGGCTTGATCAACGCGACCTGTCCTTTCAGATACGCCTCGCAGGCCGCCGCTTCTTCCGGGGCCGGGTCGCGATTCTTGGGCGGGCGGCATTTGACCACGTTGGCGATGTAAACCGCTTCCCGCTTAAGACCGATGGCCCGAATCATCTCGTTGAGCAGTTGTCCGGCCCGTCCCACGAACGGCTCGCCCTGCAAATCTTCCTGCTCTCCGGGCGCTTCCCCGATCACCATCCATTCGGCTTCGCGGTTGCCGACGCCGAATACCGTCCGAGTGCGGCCCTGATGCAGCGGGCAGGCGGTACAGCCCGCCACCCGCGTTTCCAAATCTTCCCAGTCGAGCGGACAAGCCGAAACGGCATCGGCAACCGGCGCAACCGCCGGACCTTCGCTCTCATGCACGTCATTCGGCATGGCGGGCACGCAATCCGGGTTTTCGACAGCGCCGGCGGGAACAGGCTTTCGGGGAACCCACGCTTGGATCCCCATCAAGCGGAGATATTCCTGCCGTCGCTCGTCGATTGGCATGGTGAAAAGGCGGGACAGCCGTAAATCCGCCTAGGCGCATGGCCCCTGCATCCTCAAACGTCTCCCGCCGCTTGAGGGTGCATGCGCTGGCAAGGCGCCAAAAGTTTATTGACCGCATTGACGTAAGCCTTCGCCGAAGCAATCACGATATCGGTATCCGCGCCCTGGCCGTTGACGATGCGCCCGCCTTTTTCGAGACGAACCGTCACTTCGCCCTGAGCGTCGGTGCCGGTGGTGATGTTATTGACCGAATACAACAGCAGCGTGGAGTCGGTATGAACCAGGGATTCGATGGCCTTGAAGCTCGCGTCGACGGCGCCGCTGCCCTGGGCGGTGCCGTTCATTTCCTCGTTTTCGACCTTCAGGGCTACTCGTGCGCAGGGAACCTCGCCCGTTTCCGAGCATACTCTGAGCGCAATCAATTTGACGCGCTCGTCCTCCGCCTCGACGCCGGCCTCGGTAATCAGCGCCTGAAGGTCTTCGTCGAAAATTTCGTGCTTTTTGTCCGCTAAATCCTTGAAACGCTGGAACGCATCGTTCAATTCCGCGTCGGACTCGAACTCGATCCCCAGTTCCTGCATGCGGGTCCGAAACGCGTTGCGCCCGGAATGCTTGCCCAGCACCATGCGGTTGGCGGTCCAGCCGACATCCTCCGCGCTCATGATTTCGTAGGTCTCGCGGCTCTTCAGGACGCCGTCCTGATGAATGCCGGATTCGTGCGCGAAAGCGTTGGCTCCGACGATGGCCTTGTTGGGCTGCACCGGAAAGCCGGTGATGTTCGAGACCAGCTTGGAGCAAGCCACGATCTCGCGGGTGTCGACATCGACCCGGCACGAGAACACGTCCTTGCGGGTCTTGACCGCCATGACGATCTCCTCCAGCGCCGCGTTGCCGGCTCGTTCGCCCAGGCCGTTGATCGTGCATTCCACCTGCCGCGCCCCGTTCATGACGGCGGACAGCGAATTGGCGACCGCCAGACCGAGATCGTTGTGACAGTGCACGGAAAAGATGGCCTTATCGGAGTTGGGAATGCGCTCCCGCAAGCGGCGAATGGTGCGGCCGAATTGCTCCGGCATGCTGTAGCCGACCGTATCGGGGATATTCAAGGTCGTCGCGCCCGCGTCGATGACCGCTTCGAGTATCCGGCACAGAAAATCTTCTTCCGAGCGTCCGGCGTCTTCCGGCGAGAATTCGACGTCATCCGTATACTGCCGCGCCCGTTTCACGGCCTTTACCGCATACTCGATCACCTGATCCGGCTCCATGCGCAGCTTTCTCTGCATGTGAATCGGCGACGTCGCGATAAACGTGTGGATACGCGCGCGGCTGGCCTCCTTGAGCGCCTCGCCCGCCCGGTCGATATCCTTATCCAAAGCCCTGGCCAGACCGCATACGGTGCTTTCTTTCACCGCGCGGGCGACGGCTTGCACCGATTCGAAATCGCCCGGGCTCGCCGCCGGGAAACCGGCCTCGATCACATCCACCCGCAGGCGCTCCAGCGCCTTGGCGATGCGTACCTTTTCGTCCCGCGTCATAGAAGCGCCGGGACTTTGCTCGCCGTCCCGCAAGGTCGTATCGAAAATAATGAGTTTGTCGCTCATGAAAAAACCCCGTTTATCTCCCGCAGTCCCCCTTCGGGAGACCGCCATTCGTATTCGTGCCTAGGATTTCGAAATGCGTCGGATCTTCCTGCCCCTCAGGGCAGGAGACGAAGAAGGCTAAGAAATTCGGAGCGGCAAACAACACCGGCGCGGCCGATGAATCGGCCGGACTTACAGCATTGCGAAGCGGCGATTGGATGCATGGGTTCGAAACTGCCTTTTGAGCAACTATATTATTCGTCCGGCCATCGCACAAGCGCCGCAGCCGTAACGGGAAACGGGTTATCCGACGGAAGCCCCGCGATGCCGGCCGGGGGCTCCCTATTCCGTGTCAGGTTCGGCGCTCGCTCCGCATTTTGCGCCGCCCGGCCAAGGTCAGCACCGGCCCCGAAACGGCATAAGCCGTAAACATCAGAAACAGCATCAACGGCGGATTGGTGAAAATGAAGGCGAACACCAGCATCACGAGGATCGCCCACATGAACGGCACCCGTCCGCGAAGATCCACGTCCTTGAAACTGTAGTAACGGAAGTTGCTGACCATCAGGAGGCCGGTCATCAAGGCCAGCCCGAGCGAAACGTAGCGCATGGATTCGCCGCTCAGCCCGTAGGTTTCGCCGAACCAGATGAAGCCGGCCAGAATCGCGGCGGCGGAAGGGCTCGGCAAGCCCTGGAAATAGCGCTTGTCGGCGGTTGCGATCTGGGTATTGAAACGGGCCAGACGGAGAGCTGCGCCGGCGGCATGCACGAAAGCGGCGACCCATCCGATCTTGCCCAGCGTCGTCAGGGACCAGATGTAGGCGACCAACGCCGGAGCCGCGCCGAACGAAATCATGTCGGCCATGCTGTCGTATTCGGCCCCGAAGGCGCTTTGCGTATTGGTAAGGCGCGCCACGCGTCCGTCCAGTCCGTCCAGAATCATGGCGATGAAAATGGCCACCGCGGCCAGTTCGAAGCGCCCGTTAAACGCGGCGGTAATGGCGTAGAAGCCGGCGAAAAGCGCTGCCGTCGTGAACAGGTTCGGCAAGAGATAAATGCCGCGCCGCCGCCTTGCAGGGGGGGTTTGTTCTTCCATAGTCCCGCTTCAAGTTGAATCAACCAACGATGCGGGCTAGCTTAGCATAACCCGCCGCCCATTCGACGGGCCGGGCGCGAGCCGGTGGTCAACTCGCGCCCGGCCGAAAGCAAGACTTAGTTCTTGCTTTTATCGACGATTTTGTTGGCCTTGATCCAGGGCATCATGTCGCGCAGCTTTGCGCCAACCTGCTCGATCTGGTGCTCGCGCCCCAGACGCCGCTTGGCCTTCAGCGTGGCGCAGCCGGCCTGATTCTCTAGGATGAACTCGCGGGCAAACTCGCCCCGCTGGATTTCGCCGAGAATCTTCTTCATCTCCTTTTTCGTCTCTTCCGTGATGACGCGCGGGCCGCGGGTCAGATCGCCGTATTCGGCGGTATTGGAGATGGAATAGCGCATGTTGGCGATGCCGCCTTCGTACATCAGATCGACGATCAGCTTCAGTTCGTGCAAGCACTCGAAGTAAGCCATCTCGGGCGCATAACCGGCCTCCACCAGGGTTTCGAACCCGGCCTGAACAAGAGCCGTCGCGCCGCCGCACAGCACGGCCTGCTCGCCGAACAGGTCGGTTTCGGTCTCTTCGCGGAACGTGGTTTCGATGATGCCCGCGCGACCGCCGCCGTTAGCCGAAGCGTAAGACAAGGCGATTTCCTTGGCCTGTCCCGACGCGTTCCGATACACCGCGATCAGGGACGGCACGCCGCCGCCCTGGGTGTAGGTCGAACGCACCAAGTGGCCGGGGCCTTTCGGCGCGATCATGATCACGTCCAGATCGGCGCGCGGCTGAATCTGCTCGAAGTGGATATTGAATCCGTGAGCGAACGCCAAGGCCGCGCCTTTCTTGATGTTCGGCTCGATTTGCGCCGAATAGAGTTTCGCCTGGTGCTCGTCCGGAGCCAGCACCATGACGACGTCCGCCTGCTTGACGGCCTCTTCCACCGACATGACGGTGAGCCCTGCGTTCTCGGCTTTCACCGCGGAAGCCGAACCCGGACGCAAGGCGACGATGACCGAAACGCCCGAATCTTTCAGATTGTTGGCGTGAGCATGGCCTTGCGAGCCATAGCCGACAATAGCGACCTTTTTATTCCGGATAATGGAAAGATCGGCATCTTTATCGTAATAAACCTGCATGTAGGGTCCTCGTGATTTATCGTTTTGGCTGATTAAGTCGTCACCTGGCTACCGCTAGACGTGAAGCCCGCGTTCGCCGCGCAGAATGCCCGTTGTGCCGGAACGCACGACCTCGATGATCGACTCCTGGTCGAGCGTCTGCAAAAAAGCGTCCAGCTTGGATTTTTCGCCGGTGATTTCGATGACGTAGCTTACCGGCGTCACACCGATGATTCTTCCGCGGAAGATATCGGTCAGGCGAACGATTTCCTCCCGCGCCCCGTTGACGGCACGCACTTTCACCATCATCAATTCGCGCTCGATGTGGGAGGATTCGGAAATATCGATGAGCTTGACCACATCGATCAGCTTGTTGAGCTGCTTGGTGATCTGCTCGATGATCTCGTCGCTGCCGGCGGTGACCAGGGTCATTCGCGACAACGACGCATCCTCCGTGGGCGCCACGGTCAACGACTCGATGTTGTATCCGCGAGCGGAAAAAAGCCCCGCCACCCGCGACAGCGCCCCCGATTCGTTCTCCATCAGGATGGAAATGATATGGCGCATCAGGCAAGTTCCCTTTCGACGGCCATGCCGGGAGCAAGGCGCATTTCATGGTGCGCCTTGCCGGCCTCGATCATGGGATACACGTTCTCGGTCGGATCGGTCAGGAAATTCATGAATACGGTGCGATCCTTCAGCTTGAGCGCCTCCTCCAGCGCCGGGCGCACGTCGGCCGGTTTTTCGATGTGCATGCCGACATGGCCGTAGGCCTCGGCCAGCTTGACGAAATCGGGAATGGTTTCGAGGTAGGAATGGGAGTAGCGGCTTTCGTAGGTAAATTCCTGCCACTGACGAACCATGCCCATGTAGCCGTTATTGAGATTCACGATTTTGATGGGCGTGCGGTATTGCAGCGCCGTCGCCAGCTCCTGGATGCACATTTGAATGCTCGCCTCCCCGGTCACGCAGGCCACGTCCGCATCGGGATGGGCCAGCTTGACGCCGATCGCCGCCGGCAGGCCGAATCCCATGGTGCCGAGCCCGCCCGAATTGATCCAGCGGCGCGGCTTGCCGAACTTGTAGAACTGAGCCGTCCACATCTGGTGCTGCCCGACGTCGGAGGTGACGAACGCCTCGCCGCGGGTGGCCTCGTACAGCTGTTCGATGACGTACTGCGGCTTGATCAGGGAACTATTCCGGTCGTAATGCAGGCAGTCCAGGGATTGCCAGCGCGCAATCCTCTCCCGCCATGCGGCGAGGGCGTCCTCGTCGACGCGCTTCTCGCCGCTCCCGAGCATCTCGATCATTTCGTCGAGAACCGGGCCGACCTCGCCCACGATGGGAACGTCGACACGCACCGTCTTGGAGATCGAGGCGGGATCGATATCGATGTGAATGATCTTCGCCCGCGGGCAAAACTGGCTGAGCTTGCCGGTGACCCGGTCGTCGAACCGCGCGCCGACGGCGAACAGCACGTCGCATTCGTGCATGGCCATGTTCGCTTCATAAGTTCCGTGCATGCCCAGCATGCCCAGAAACTGCGGATCGGTGGCCGGATAAGCGCCTAGCCCCATCAAGGTGCTGGTGATGGGAAACCCGAGCAAGCGAGTGATTTCCTTCAGCGGTTCGGACGCATTGCCCAGAATGACGCCGCCTCCCGAATAGATTATCGGACGCTTGGCGGAGAGCAACAAATCGACCGCCTTCCTGATCTGCCCCCGGTGCCCCTTGACTTGAGGATTATAGGAGCGGATCGACACCGAGCGCGGATATTCGTAGGGGATCTTGATATTGGGATCGGTAACGTCCTTCGGAACGTCGACGACCACGGGACCGGGCCGGCCGGTGGTGGCGATGTAAAACGCCTTCTTGAGGGTTTCCGCCAGCTTGTGCACGTCCTTGACCAGGAAGTTGTGCTTTACGCAGGGCCGGGTGATGCCGATGGTGTCGCACTCCTGGAAGGCGTCGCTGCCGATGACCGGCAGGGGCACTTGGCCGGTGATGACCACCATCGGAATCGAATCCAGGTAGGCCGTCGCGATGCCGGTGACCGCGTTGGTGGCGCCGGGGCCGGACGTCACCAGCACCACGCCGGGCTTGCCGGTCGAGCGCGCATAGCCGTCCGCGGCATGGGTCGCGCCCTGTTCGTGGCGCACCAGGATGTGCTTCACGTCGTCCTGTTTGAACAGCGCATCGTAAATGTGCAATACGGACCCGCCGGGGTAACCGAAAATATATTCGACCCCTTCGTCCTTAAGACTTCGGACCAGGATTTCCGCGCCGCTGAGCTCCACGGTTTCAACACCCCTGAAAAAGAATCAGGCGTTTTGAAAACGCCCGTTTCAATCGAGACAAGAAAAATAGCCGATAACGGTACTCGGATTCACATATCCCGTCAAGCCGCCGCTTGGACATTCGTGCCGGGGAGCTTTGATGGTCGCGCCAGTCATTCCTTTATACCGTCCGCGTAAACGCGCCAATCCCTGGACTTGTCGCCGAACACGAGAAAATAAGGATTGAGCAGCGACGGCTTGGCGTTGTAGCTCAAGGGCTCGCCGCGCAAGTCGGTCACCTCGCCGCCGGCTTCCTTCACGATGCAATGCGCCGCCGCGGTGTCCCATTCCGAGGTCGGACCGATGCGGGGATAGAGATCCGCCGCGCCTTCCGCCACCCAGCAGAGCTTCAGCGAACTGCCGATCGACATGAGCCGATGCTCGCCCAACCGGTTCAGATAGAGCGCCAGACCTTCGGTCCGGTGCGAGCGGCTGCCGACCACTCTCGGCGGATGATGCGCACTGGCCGTCACTTCGATGCGCCGGGGAGACGAATCGTCGATCTGCTTGTAAGCGCCGCACCCTTCGGAGGCAAAATAGCAAAGCGCCTTCGCCGGCGCGTACACGACGCCGAGCACCGGCCGGTGGCGATGAATCAGCGCCACGTTGACGGTGAATTCGCCGTTTCGCTTGATGAACTCCTTGGTGCCGTCCAAAGGATCGATCAGCCAGAAGGTTTCCCACCGGGATCGCTCCTCGAACGGCAAACTTTTGGACTCTTCCGAGATGAGCGGATAAGCGGGACGGAGAGCCGCCAAGCCTTCGGCTAGGCAGTGATGGGAGGCGAGATCCGCCGCCGTGAGCGGCGAACTGTCTTCTTTGAAGCCCACGCGGAAATCCGACCCGTAGATTTCGAGAATCTGGCACCCGGCCTTCCTGGCAAGCGCCACGACGGCTTCGAGAAAACGGGACGGCTCTTTTCTGATCGGCATGGCCTGAAATCCGGAGCTGCTCACGGGATACGAAGAATGGAGGAATCGAGGATAATACGTGGAGGCAATTAGCGAAATATTAACCCATGATCGATTGGCGAAGCATTAGCAGCGTATTTCTCGATATGGACGGAACGCTCTTGGACCTGAATTTCGATAACCATTTTTGGCTCGAATTCGTTCCGTTGCGTTATGCCGAACGGCACGGGCTCTCGCTTGCGGAAGCCAAGGCGGAATTGACGCCGCGGTTCAAGCAAACCGAAGGACGGCTCGAGTGGTACTGCCTGGATTACTGGAGCGATCAATTGAGCCTCGACATCGTTGGCCTCAAGGCCGAAATCGCGGGACTGATAACCGTGCTGCCCCATGTGACCGATTTCCTCGACGCCGTGCGCAAGACCGGAAAGCGCCTGGTTCTGGTGACTAACGCGCATCCGAAAAGCCTGGGTCTCAAGATGGATCGCACCTGCCTCCACACGTTTTTCGACGAAATTTTCTCCTCGCATGCACTGGGGTTTCCTAAGGAGAATCCCGGCTTTTGGCAAACGCTCAGCGCCATGGAGCCTTTTTCGACGGATCGGACGCTGCTGGTCGACGACAGCCTGGCGGTACTGCGCGCCGCCCGCCAGTTCGGCATCCGGCACCTGGTTGCCGTGAAAAGGCCCGACAGCGGCCTGCCGCCGAAAAACATCGTCGAATTCGACGCCATCGACGACTTTCGCGACCTGATGCCGGCAGGCTGAAACCGCGTTCACATAAGGAACTGCGGGGCTTGAAATTGTTTTCCGTTTAGGCTGAAATGGACGCACGCAAGGGAAAGCCACACCAATCCAACTCGTACCGGCCGTTGGCGCCTCAGTCCCTTCGAATTTCCCCGTTAAATCCTTAGGAGTCCATTGTGAGCGAACGCATACTTCAAGTTTCCGATGCCGAATTCGAGGATAAGGTCCTCAAAGCGAGCGGCCCTGTCCTGGTCGATTTCTGGGCGGAATGGTGCGGTCCCTGCAAGATGATTGCGCCCATTCTGGAGGAAATCGCCGGGGATTACGAAGGTAAGCTGACAATCGCCAAGCTCAATATCGACGACAGCCCGGCGACGCCCCAACGCTATGGCGTGCGCGGAATTCCGACGCTGATTCTGTTCAAGAACGGCGAAGTGGAAGCCACGAAAGTGGGAGCCTTGGCCAAGTCGCAACTGGCCGCATTCCTTGACGCCAATATTTGAGCGCGCGGCATGCGCCGGTCGGTCCCGACTAGACGGCCTCGCGCGCCTGTGCTAACTTTGGCGGAACTCTATTATACGTCGTCCTCTTAACCGGGCCGCTTCCGGCCGTTCTCTCCAGGCTCGTCTCCCATGCGAGCGCAATCCCTAGATCATTTATTTCTGCTCTTCACTAACGTCTATGAATCTGACCGATCTTAAACGCAAACCCGTTTCCGAACTCATCGAAATCGCTGAATCGCTCGACATCGAAGGCGTCGCCCGAACCCGCAAGCAGGATTTGATCTTCTCGATCCTGAAAAAACAGGCCAAGAGCGGGGAAGACATCTACGGCGACGGCGTGCTGGAAATTCTGAGCGACGGATTCGGCTTCCTGCGGTCCGCCGACAGCTCCTTTTTGGCCGGCCCCGACGATATTTACGTTTCGCCCAGTCAGATTCGTAGGTTCAGCTTGCGCACCGGCGACACGATTTCCGGAAAAATCCGCCCCCCCAAGGACAACGAACGCTACTTCGCGATGCTCAAGGTGGAGCAGATCAACTATGAGCCGCCGGAAAACGCCAAGCACAAGATCCTGTTCTCGAACCTCACCCCCCTGTTTCCCGTCGAGCGCCTGCAACTCGAGATCGGCAACGGAACCACGGAGGATTTGACCGCCCGGGTCATCGATCTGATCGCCCCCATCGGCAAGGGCCAGCGCGGGTTGATCGTGTCTCCGCCGAAGGCGGGCAAAACCATGATTCTCCAGAACATCGCCCATTCGGTCGCCGAAAAGAACCCTGAATGCTACCTGATCGTCCTCTTGATCGACGAGCGGCCGGAAGAAGTCACCGAGATGCAGCGCAGCGTCAAGGGCGAGGTGGTCTCCAGCACCTTCGACGAACCGCCGGCGCGCCACGTGCAAGTGGCTGAAATGGTCTTGGAGAAGGCCAAGCGTCTGGTCGAGCACAAGCGCGATGTCATCATTCTGCTCGACTCCATTACCCGCCTCGCCAGAGCTTACAACACGGTGATCCCATCCTCCGGCAAGGTATTGACCGGCGGCGTGGACGCCAATGCCCTGGAGCGCCCCAAGCGCTTTTTCGGCGCCGCGAGAAATATCGAGGAAGGCGGCAGCCTGACGATCATCGCCACGGCGCTGGTCGATACCGGCTCGCGCATGGACGAGGTGATTTACGAAGAATTCAAGGGCACCGGCAACATGGAGTTGCACCTTGAGCGGAAAATCGCCGAGAAGCGCATCTACCCGGCCATCAACATCAACCGCTCCGGCACCCGCCGCGAGGAATACATCGTTCCGGCGGACGAGCTGCAAAAATGCTGGATTCTGCGGAAAATCCTGCAACCGATGGATGAGATGGCGGCCAGCGAATTCCTGTTGGGCAAACTGAAGGACACGCGGACCAACGCCGAGTTCTTCGACATGATGAAGCGCTGAGGGACCGGGAGGTCTTTCTCCCATACCCGATCCGGACCGTTCGCTTCAAGCGAACCGAACGGTCATCCCTCGGACGATTCGCTCGTTTCCCCGATCGCCGGAAGTTTCAGCTTGAGCGCGGCGTACCCGTCGTCCTCGGCGTCCAGGTCGATTTTGTCCAAAATGCTTTTCGGAAGCCGTTTGTTCACTTTCGCCCCCAGTTCGACGAAACTTTCCGCCTGCCGGATCAAGTTGCCGCGCCCGCGGGTCAGTTTGTTCATCGCGTCGTCATAGGTTTTGTGGACGCTGCCGAGCTGGGCGCCCAACTTTTCCAAATCTTCCACGAATCCCCGCAGTTTGTCGTAGATCGAGCCTGCCTTTTCGGCGATCAGCCGGGCGTTTTCGTTGCGGCGCTCGTAGCGCCAGATGTTTTCGATGGTGCGCAAAGTGGCCAGCAGCGTAGTCGGCGTCACCACCACGATATTGCTGGCGAACGCATCCGAAAACAGCTTGTCGTCGTGCTGGAAAGCCAGCATGAAAGCCGACTCGATCGGCATGAACAGCAGGATGAAATCCAGCGAGCGCAGCCCGCTCAATCCGGCATAATCCTTCTGCGCCAGGGTCTTGATATGGTTGCGCACGGCCTGGACGTGCTCGAGCACCGCCAGATCCCGCTCCGGCCCCTCGTCCAGGGCGCAGCAGCGGTCGTACGCCACCAGCGAGACCTTGGAGTCGATGACGATGTCTTTCCCTTCGGGCAGATGCACGATGACATCGGGCCGGAACAGGCGATTATCGCCGTCGCGATAGCCGCCTTGAGTCTCGTACTCGATGCCCTTGCGCAAGCCGGATTGCTCCAACACCCGTTCCAGAATCAGCTCGCCCCAGGCGCCTTGCAGTTTCTTGTCCCCTTTCAGGGCGCGGGTCAGATTGACCGCCTCCTGGTTGATACGCTGGGTCTGCTGGCGGAGGTTTTCGATCTCCTGCCGCAGCGACGCCCTGTCCTTGGCGTCGTGGAGATGCATTTCGTCCACCTTCTTTCGGAAGTCGCCGAGCTGTTCGCGAAACGGGGTTAAAACGCCGTCGAGCTGGCTCTTGTTCTGCTCGGTGAATTTCTGCGTCTTTTCTTCGAGAATTTTCTGCGCCAGGTTTTCGAACTGCGCGAACAGCTGGACCTCCGCGTTTCGGAGCAGCGCCAGCTTTTCTTCCGTGTTTTTCTCTTCGTTTTCGAGGCGTGTCCTGAGTTCGGCGCGTTCAGTCCGCGCGGATTCGAGCTGCCGGTTTTTTTCGGCCAAGTTGCTTTCCAGAGCCGGAATGCGGGCGGCTTTCTCTTCGGCGACGGCCAGCGCCGTCCTCAACGAATAGATTCGATCCTGGCGGTCGGCCAGTTCCTTGGCCAATTCGGCGATCTTTTCGGCTTGCTCCTCGGCCGACCGTCGGCACGACGCCGGATGATGCCCCCTGTGGCGCAAGGACGCCAGAAACCATCCGCCGGCAAGCCCCAAAAACAGGCCGACGGCCAGAGCCGAAAAAGGCGAAGCATGTCCGATGTCCGCCATCCAATACGTTTTATCCATCGGCGCGTTATCCCGAAAAAGAATCGATCATCGAGCGTTACGGGGGAAGCAGTACGATCATCTGGCCATTCTCCGCCGTTCTCGGCAGGAGCGGGCGATGCGACCTAAGATCGTCGACAAAAACGGAGAGGGCATCGGTACCGTCGGCGGCCTCTTCGGAGAACTTCAGGATGCCGAAAAGACTGCGTTCCTCCAGGAAAGCGACGCTCCCCAGCCAGATCGGAACCGCGCCTTCCCGCAACTGTTGCCCGCTGGGCCAAAAGCGGACAATCAGCCACCGCCCTCCGGGAGCCGCCTTAATCATGCGAAGAACATCCACATCGACCTGGTTGAAATGAGGCAAAACCGGCAAATCCGGCATTTCGGTCTGGGGATTCAGAAGGTGAAGCGCCCGTGCCGCCGTCAACCGCTTGGGCTCTTGCCAGCCGAGCTCGATCAAATCCGATCGGATGGCGTCGACGGACGATGCCCATTGAATGCTGAGCGGCTGCTTCGGGTGGCCGATCGTTTCCACGCGGTGGGCCGGCAAAAACCGCCAGCCCTGTTCGAGCCATCGCGGCTCGTCCACACTGAGCAGCGGCCGCCGGTAATAAAACTCTTCCAGCGAATGGCCATGCCAGGCAAATGCGCCGATGCCCGCCAGGGAAACCGCCGCTACCCAGGTCAAGCCTTCGATCGGTGCATCGCCGTGCCGATGGCGCCGGTAAGCCACTCCCAGCAAAACCAGCCAAGCCAGAACGATCGTCAAGGTGAAGCCAACCGCGAGAAATTCGCCCGTATCGGCATAGACGCGAGCGAAGGCAATCACGATGACCAGCAGGGTTGCCGCGGAATAGATCAGCCAGCGCCAACGCGGCATCGCACTGTCCGCCGTCAGCACGGCGGCGAAGCCGTAAACGGCGCCGCCGTTCAGGACATGCGTATCGATCAGCGGGTTATCTTCGATGAGACGGCAAACCGTTCCGAATGCCAGCGCGAAAACCACAGCTCCCAGGAAATGAGCCCCGGCGACGCCCTGCTTACGGATCAACAACCCGCCGAGAACCGCCGCCGAGAAAACCGACACGGCCCAGGTCGCGCCCAAATCCTCGAACACGATCAGCGCATAATCCGCCCAGGGATTCCGCCAGGCTTCCAGGGACACCGGGACCCGGTCGGCCGGCACCAGATAACAGGCCAGCAGGGCCGAGAGCCCCAAAATGGCGGCCCACACGGACAGGCCGGCGTAATCGCGCCGCTCGGGATCGATGAGGGGGGCGGTGAGACGTCCCAGCAGAGGGTGTTCCCGGCTCAGATCGAAGGTCGCGAGAATGAGCCGGTGCGCTCGGGGCTGGAAATAAAGATAAAGGTGCTTGCTCAACCAAGCCCCGAACCAGAGGATCGCCAGCAAGGCAACCGATAGGCCGGCCAAGCGTCCGGTTACTTTCGACGCCAGATCGAGCGATGCGCCGAAAGCCATGCCCGGCAACAGATAAGCGGGGCCCCAGAGGATGGCGGACAACACATTGATGTAGACGAACCGCCGCGCCGGCATCGCCAGCATGCCTGCCACCAGGGGAATCACCGCCCGGACCGGGCCGACGAAGCGCCCGAACAGCACGCTGCGCCCCCCGTAGCGGTGAAAATAATCGGTGCCGCGGGCTATCATTCCCGGATAGCGCGTGAACGGCCAGAGGGAAGACAACCGCTCGCGGTAGCGCCATCCCAGCCAGAAGCTGATCCCGTCGCCGGCCACCGCTCCGGCGATCGCGTAGCCGCAGGTCGGAGCGAAGCTAAGCGCTCCCGCGCCGATCAGCGCCCCGGCGGCGAACATCATGGCGACGCCGGGAACCAGCAGGCCCACCACGGCCAGGGACTCGGCCATGGCGATCAAAAAGACCGCCAAGCCCGCATAGTGGGGATGCAGTGCGATCCATGCGTAGAAGGTTTCGAAGCTCAAAGCCGATTGTTTCAATCCGCGCCCGGCCTCATCCGCCGGGCGAAATCCGCCAGCGGGCGAAGGCCGGCGGATAACCCTTCCCATGAACGGGAGGCAACCGAGAGGATAACGATGTCCGGACATCGTTATCCCGATTTAACAATTCCCCTGAAGGAGCAGGTTTCAAATCAGCAAGCCGTTCCGCTTAAAGACGCTTAAAGACGCGCTCCGCCGCCCCTAGGGTTTGATCCAGAATGTCGAAATCGTGGGCCGCCGAGACGAAACCGGCCTCGAACGCGGACGGCGCGAGATATACTCCCTCCTCCAGCATGGCGTGGAAAAAGCGTTTGAAGCGCTCCTGATCGCAGGCCATGACTTTTTCGAAACTGTCGACGACCTTCTCGCCGGTGAAAAAGAGACCGAACATGCCGCCGACCCGGTTAGCCGCAAACGGAATTCCCGCTTTCGAAGCACGTTCCCGCAACCCCTCGACGAGATAGCGGTTTTTTTCGCTGAGGCCCTCGAAAAAGCCGGGCGCGGAAATCAGCTCCAAGGTCTTCAGTCCCGCCGCCATGGCCACGGGATTGCCCGACAAGGTTCCAGCCTGATAGACGGGGCCGAGCGGGGCCAGTTTTTCCATGATGTCGCGCCGGCCGCCGAAGGCGCCGACCGGCATGCCGCCGCCGATGACTTTGCCGAGCGTGGTCAGATCGGGCGAGATGCCGTAGTGCGCCTGCGCCCCGCCCAAGGCAACGCGGAACCCGGTCATGACTTCGTCGAAGATCAGCACCGAGCCGTGAGCGTCGCAAACCTCCCGAAGCGTCTCCAGGAAACCCGGCTTGGGCTGCACGCAGTTCATGTTGCCGGCCACCGGCTCCACGATGATGCAGGCGATCTCGCCGCCGTAACGCGAAAATGCCTCGCGCACCGCATCGCCGTCATTGAACGGGAGGGTCAGCGTGTGCTCGGCCAAACCGGCCGGAACGCCGGGCGAACTCGGTACGCCCAGGGTCAGCGCGCCGGAACCCGCCTTGACCAGAAGCGAATCCGAATGGCCGTGATAGCAGCCCTCGAACTTGACGATCTTGTCGCGCCCCGTGTATCCGCGCGCCAGGCGGATGGCGCTCATGGTCGCCTCGGTGCCGGAATTCACCATGCGCACCCTATCCAGCGAAGGAACCAGCTCGCACAGCTTTTTCGCCATGGCGGTTTCGATGGGCGTCGGAGCGCCGTAGCTCAACCCGCGATCCACGGCTTCGTGCACGGCTTTCAAGACCTCGGGGTGAGCGTGTCCGACCACCATGGGCCCCCAGGAACCGACATAGTCGATGTAGCGGCGTCCGTCCGCGGCGAAGAGATAAGGCCCTTCGGCGCGCGCCACGAAGACGGGGGTTCCGCCGACTCCCTTGAAAGCACGCACCGGCGAATTCACGCCGCCCGGAATGTAGGTTTGAGCTTCCGCGAACAATGCGGACATATCGGCCATAGTCTTACTCTCGATCAATCAAAAAAGCTCCGTCCCGGAGGGATTTCACGTCTTGGGCAGGGTCACGCCGGTCTGTCCCTGGTATTTGCCGCCACGGTCCCGGTAAGACACCTCGCAAATCTCGTCGGCGCCGATAAACAGCACCTGGGCCACGCCTTCGTTGGCGTAGATCTTGGCGGGCAGCGGCGTGGTGTTGGAAAACTCCAGGGTCACGTGCCCTTCCCACTCCGGTTCCAAGGGCGTGACATTAACGATGATTCCGCAACGGGCGTAGGTGGATTTCCCGAGGCATATCGTCAGCACGTCGCGCGGAATGCGGAAGTATTCGACAGTTCTCGCCAGGGCGAAGGAGTTGGGCGGGATGATGCACACGTCCGAGGTCACATCGACGAAGCTGTTTTGGTCGAAATTCTTCGGGTCTACGATGGCGGAATTGATGTTGGTGAAGATCTTGAATTCGTTCGAACAGCGGATGTCGTAGCCGTAGCTCGACGTGCCGTAGGAAATGACGCGGGAATTCCGCACTTCCCTCACTTGCTGCGGCTCGTAGGGCTCGATCATCCCATATTCCTCCGCCATGCGGCGGATCCAGCGGTCCGATTTGATGCCCATGCTAGTCGTTGACAATGGTAATGGTGGGGAAGCGCGCACTGTAATCCTTCGCCTTGAGGGCCAATCGGGCCGCCATTTTACGGGCCACGTCCTTGTAGATTTGCGCCGGCTTGCTGTCCGGCTCGGCGACCACGGTCGGATGGCCGCCGTCGGCGTTCTTCCGGATGCCGATATCGAGCGGCAAGGAGCCGAGCAGCTCCACGCCGTATTTACGGGCCATCTTGTCGCCGCCGCCTTCGCCGAAGATCGGCTCGGCATGGCCGCAGTTCGAACAGATGTGGATGCTCATGTTCTCGACGATGCCCAACACCGGCACGCCCACCTTTTCGAACATCTTAAGGCCCCTTTGGGCATCCAATAGGGCAATGTCCTGCGGTGTGGTCACGATGATGGCGCCGGACACGGGGATCTGCTGCGCGAGAGTCAATTGGATGTCGCCGGTGCCGGGCGGCAGGTCGATGATCAGATAATCCAGGTTGTCCCATTGGGTGTCCTTGAGCAATTGCTGCAAGGCGCCGGTCACCATGGGGCCGCGCCAGATCATCGGCGCGTCGTCCTCGATCAGGTAGCCGATGGACATGGACTGCACGCCGTAGGCGACCATCGGGATCAGCCGCTTTCCCTCCTCGGTCTCCGGCCGCCCCGAAATCCCCAGCATGAGCGGCTGGCTCGGCCCGTAGATATCGGCGTCCAGGATACCGGCCCGCGCGCCTTCCGCCGACAAAGCCAGCGCCAGATTCACGGCGGTCGTGGACTTGCCGACGCCGCCCTTGCCCGATGCGACCGCGATGATGTTCTTCACGCCCGGCATCGGCTTGAGATTCTTCTGGACCGCGTGGGAAACGATCTCCGTAACGATTTCGACCGACACCTCGGCCGCGCCGGTTTCCGCCCGCAGCGTCCGTTCGATCAGGCTCTTCAGCTCGGCGTGGAAGCTGGCCGCCGGATAACCCAGAGCCACTTTCACCCGAACGCGGGAATCGTCCACTTCGATGGTCTTGACCGACTTCGCGGACACCAGGTCCAGCCCCAGATTGGGGTCCGCCACGGTTTTAAGGGCATTCTCAACATCGGATTGAGTCAGCGGCATTCATATCTCCGGCATCTTGGGCCAAATAAGCCGCTATTCTACACAATTGGCCCGGAAGCCTTAACGGCTGGAGCCTGCTGACCGGCCATGAGCCGGGACTCGCGGGCTTTTCTCCCGGTCGGGCGGCTCTGAACGGCCCGCGGAAATATGGGATAATTCGGCTACCTTAGAAACCCTTGATTTTCGCCTCATGACAACCCATCGAAAGATCCTCGTCACCAGCGCCCTCCCCTACGCCAATGGCCCCATTCACCTGGGCCATCTGGTCGAATACATCCAAACCGATATCTGGGTGCGATTCCAAAAAATGCGCGGCAACACCTGCCATTACGTCTGCGCCGACGACACCCACGGCACGCCCATCATGCTTAGGGCCGAGAAAGAAGGCATTACCCCGGAGGAATTGATCGCACGGGTGAAAGGTGAACACGAGCGCGATTTTGAAGGCTTTCACATCGAGTTCGACAACTACTACTCGACCCACTCGGAAGAAACCCGGCAACTGGCCGAAACCATCTACGGCCGGCTGAAAGAACGAGAACTGATCGAGGCCCGCTCGATCGAGCAGTATTACGATCCGGTCAAGGAAATGTTTCTCCCGGACCGCTTCATCAAGGGCGAATGCCCCAAGTGCCACGCCAGGGATCAATACGGCGATTCCTGCGAAGCCTGCGGCGCGACCTATTCGCCGACCGATTTGATCAACCCTTATTCCGCCGTGTCCGGCGCCGCGCCGGTGCGGAAGGAATCGGTGCATTACTTCTTCAAGCTCGGGCAATGCGAGGACTTCCTCAAGACTTGGACCCGCGCCGGGCACTTGCAGGATGAAGCTGCCAATAAAATGGCGGAATGGTTCGAGGCGGGCCTAAACGATTGGGATATTTCCCGCGATGCGCCTTATTTCGGCTTCGAAATCCCCGATGCACCGGGCAAATTCTTTTACGTTTGGCTGGACGCTCCCATCGGTTACATGGGCAGCTTCAAAAAACTGTGCGAGCGGCTGAACCTCGATTTCGACCGGTACTGGAACAAGGATTCCGACGCCGAGCTTTATCACTTCATCGGCAAGGACATCCTTTATTTCCACGCCCTGTTCTGGCCGGCGATGCTGGAACACTCGGATTTCCGCACCCCCAGCAAGATCTTCGCCCACGGCTTCTTGACCGTGAACGGCGAGAAAATGTCCAAATCCCGCGGCACGTTCATCACCGCCGAAAGCTATCTGCAACAGGGGCTTAACCCCGAATGGCTGCGCTATTACTACGCCTGCAAGCTGAACGGGACGATGGAGGATATCGATCTCAATCTGGAAGATTTCGTGGCGCGGGTGAATAGCGATTTGGTGGGGAAGTACGTCAATATTGCCAGCCGGACGGCGGGGTTTATCACCAAGCTCTTTGGCGGACAGCTACGCGGCGTTGAAGCGCTCGGACAAGGCACCAACGATCTCTTAGATACGATGAGAGATGCCGCGAATGATATCCAAGGTTTTTATGAAAACCGAGAATTCGGCCGGGCTGTTAGAAAAATCATGGAACTAGCTGACGAAGTAAATTTCTTCGTCAACGATGCAAAGCCTTGGGAAAGAGCCAAAGACGCCGAACAAAGTAGTCAGGTCCACCGTGATTGCAGCGTTGCGCTAAATTTATTCCGCCTGCTAACTCTTTATCTCAAACCCATTCTGCCAAAACTGGCATGTGATGCCGAAGCGTTCTTGAATGTGCCGCCTCTTACGTGGGCTGACGCTAAAAACATGCTTCCCGAGCATCACCGCGTCAACTCATACAAACACCTACTAACCCGCATCGATCCCAAGCAAATCGAGTCTCTCGTGGAAGCCAACAAACAGAACCTGCAAGCCGCCGTTCAGCCTGAACCGCATTCCCAGCAGCGTCATGCCAAGCATCAGCAGCATGCGGCAACACTCCCCTCTCCCTCTGGGAGAGGGGGCGGGGGTGAGGGCGCTGTTCGCCCCGCCAAAACTCCGGAAGTTCTATTGGCTTATGCGCGGGAACTGAGAAAAACCGCAACCGATGCGGAAACACGGATGTGGAACCTGCTTCGGGATCGCCGCATCGCCAACGCCAAATTCCGCCGGCAGCATCCTGTAGAGTTGGGTGGAAAGCGCTACGTACTGGATTTTTACTGCCCCGAAGCGAAATTGTGCGTCGAAATCGACGGCAGTCAACACTTGGAACAAGTGCACTACGACACGGAACGGACCCGGCTTTTAGCGGCCCATGGTATCCGTGTACTGCGCTTCTGGAACAATGAAGTATTGGCTCAAACCGAGGCGGTGGCGGAAGTATTGTGGCTCGCATTGACGGCTGGCCAAAAGCCCGCGCAGATGCCCGCTTCTCCTCCCTCACCCCCGGCCCCTCTCCCAGAGGGAGAGGGGAGGTATGTCGGTATCGACGACTTCGCCAAGATCGATCTGCGCATCGCCCGTATCGCCAAAGCCGAGCATGTCGAAGGTGCCGACAAGCTGCTGAAGCTGACCCTGGATATCGGCAGCGAAACCCGCACGGTATTCGCGGGCATCAAGTCGGCCTACGACCCGGCGCAACTGGAAGGAAAGCTGACTGTAATGGTTGCGAATCTCGCGCCGCGCAAGATGAAGTTCGGTCTGTCGGAGGGCATGGTGCTGGCCGCGAGCGACGAGCGCGGCGGACCGTTCGTCTTGATTCCCGACGAAGGCGCGCAACCGGGAATGCGGGTCAAGTAGCCAAAGCCAGTGTGGGAACGGCAAAGCCGTTCCCACACCATTCATTACTCGGCGGTGGTCGGATCGATCACCGTCTTGATCTCGGAAATCCGATTGGCCGGAAAACCGCCCTCCTGGGCATGCTGCCGGATCATCTCCTCGTTGGGCGCGATATAGACGCAATAGACCTTGTCGTCGGTAACGTAGCTTTGCACCCACTGGATTTGCGGTCCGAGGCGGCTCAGCACGCTGCACGATTTCTGCGAAATGGCGTGCAAATCCTGACCCGACAGTTTTCCCGCTCCGGGAATATCGCGTTCGATGAGGTACTTGGGCATGTCAGTCTCCTCTCGTTGAGAAAGTAAGCCAGAGTCGTCAAAAAACCGTCACCCATCCGGAGCCGCCAAATGGCGGCCCCGGAAGCCATCAGCGACGGTGAAATTCCGCGAAAAGATCCACAGGTTTTGCTTCGGCCACGCTCTTATAGAGCGAGTAAGCGCCGAAACGCATCTGGTGCGGACGCCCGAGCTTTTCCTTGTAAAAGTCGATGGCGAACTGTTCTTTAAGTTCCTTGCCGTCCCAGTGATAGAGCTTCAGGAATTGCTCGTTGTCCTTGCCCTTCTTGTCCCAATTGGCGAGCAGCGACGAGGTGTAATAGAGCCTCTTTCCGTCCCAGCTCGACGACACCATGTTGACTTGCGCGCCGATGTGCTTCTCGTAGATCTGCACCGGTTTGTGCGGGTTCGAGATGTCGAACGCGCGGCTGTTGCCGTCCATGAAGGTATTTACCCAAAGCCGCTTGTCGTCATTGGAGATCGAGATATCGACGGGCAGCGGCACTTTCGATGGATCGCCGATATCGGCGACTTCCTTGGCTTGCCATTCGCCCTTGTCGTCTTCGTAGATCAGCCAGATCTTGGAGGTCAGCGCCGTCGTGGTGAAACAGTAGTTGTGGGTTTCATCCCAGGCGCAACGCACTTCCAGGGGCGAGCCGGGCACGTCGAACACCTTCTTCGGCTTGCGGCTGTGCAAGTCCCATACAACCACCGTGTTGCCGAAATGCTTCATGGCTTCCTTGTCGGACAGCATCTTGCCGAAATCCATCATGTAGTTGTTCCAGCCCGTGAAGGATGAAGAAACTAGTACGTTGCGCCTCGGCAGCGCACGCACGTCGTAGTTGTAGCCGTCCGCATACTTGCCCGACTTCACCGCGCCGCGCAGATCGCTGTCGGTAGGCACCCAGTGGGTCGCGACGTAATCGCCCTGGTTGGTGTATTCCACCATCGCCGTTCGTCCGCCGTGATCCTTGTTGTTCGACAGCCCCGTGATCAGCATGCGTCCCGGCAAGGCGTAAAACGAGTGGGGTCCGACCACGCCGCCGCTTTTCGCGACGAAATCGGTGATCGTTTTGTGCAGCTTGGGTTTGGCCGGGTCGCTGTGAACGTCGAAGATAAAAATCTTGCTGGTGTCCAATCCGCCCGCCCAAAGATAGTTCCGGTCGTCGGTGAAATCGGAATGGTGCGCCTCGTTGCGTCCGCCGACGGAGAGGCTATCGACGACCTTCCCGTATTTCGGCGATTTGGGGTTGACATCCACGGTCACCAGCTTGTCCTGCTCGTCGCCGACACCCGTTGCACCTAATGTCCAAACGTACACGTAATCTTCCTGGCCCGTGATTTTCGCCATATAAGGCGACAGGCAGGTTTCGTCGGCTCCGGCGGAGGACATGCCCGTTCCGGTCAAAGCCAGACCGGATGCCAACCCCAGCGCCATGCCGCGCAAGATCTGAATCGCTTTCTTCTCTCTGATTTGCCGTTTCATCGCATACCTCTTTGCTCTCGATGACTTCAAGGCTTGAAATAGCCGTCAAACAGATGATCCACGCAAACTTGCAAAGGGCGCACGGACTGTTCCACCTTCATCCGCAGCAAAGCGCCTTGCCACGAATCGGAAACCAAATCCGCCAGAACCTCCGCGGTCCGGTCGGTACGCACGGTTCCCTCCGCCTGAGCACGCGCCAGCCCTTCCGCGAGCTTGTCCCTATAGCGGTGATAGGCATCCCTTAATGCCCCCATGCAAGTCTCGTTGGTATCCCCGATTTCGCCGAGCAGGTTGCCCAACAGACACCCGCCCTTGAACTGTCTTCGTTCCAATTCTTCGATCAAATCGTGGAAATAGCGCTTTATCGCCGACAGCGCATCCAGATCCGGCCGGCTCAAGTAACCGTCCAATTGGCGAATGAATGGCTCGATGTAATGCCGGATGACTTCCACGCCGAATTCCTCCTTGCTGGGAAAGTAGTTGTAAAACGAACCCTTGGGAACCTGAACGCTGGATAACAACTCCTGCAAGCCCGTGCCGTGGTAGCCGTGCTCCATGAGCATGGCGACTCCCCGCTCCAGAAGCTTTTCGCGTGTCGCCTGTTTGCTGCCGATTCGAGCCATGGGCTGAATATACGACCGGTCGTCTACTTTTGCAACAAAAAAAGCAATCGACAAAACATCCGGCGCCTTACCCGCTCGCCTCTTTCCAAACGCGAACGATCCGGACCGGGCCGCCGATCGGATGATTGCCGATGATTTTTCGTTACGAGTTGGCGGCGATGCCGGTCAAACCGAAAACGACCGACGCGAAACGTCTCCGCGCCGCGTCGATCCGTCCGGACCGTAGGTCGCGCCCGCCGACGAGGCGCCAAGAAGAAAATTCAAGCTGGAATCGACGTGACGGCGCAGGAGGCCGATATAAGCGCCGTTAAGTTCGTTTTGCCTTCTGCAAGCGAGCGTCAGGCGCACGATCTCGCGCCATCCGCTCCGAAGGGCCGCCGTCTCCGGCAACCCCGAATCGAGCCGGTCCAGAAAAGCAGCGATATCGCCCTCATCCGGAGATAAACCGTGAGCGCGTACAAACTCGCTCTGCCGAACGGCCAAATCGTTGAGCACGGATGCGAGTTTCCGCTTCTTTGCGGATGTCTGCTCCAATGCCTCCGCCTCACGCGCCGCAAGGCATCGCGATTCCTCCTCCAACAGCTCCGACATTTCGCCAAGCCTGTCCAGCGTTTGACGGAAGAGATCTTGGAGCTCCCGGACGTGCGCGCTCATAAAGACTCGGGAAGTTTCCGCTCCATGGCGATCAGCTTCTCCGCCACTCGCTGCGGATTGATTTCGTAGCGGCCCGAGCGAACCGCGTCGGCAATCCGCGCCACCCGCGCCTCGTCCACCGAAGGCTCGCTCAACAAGCGCTCCTTGATCTCGGAGAGCCGAAGCGACGTTTCGGAAGACACGCCGCCGACCGACGCCGACGAGGCATCGGACTCCTCCGCGCCGGACGCGTTTTCTCGATTCTGTTTTCTCTGGAGCCCCGCCGCGGAGAGGCTGCCGATCGTATTTTGAAGCTTGATTTCCATGACCGTATCCTCTTGGGAGAACCTCTTGAACCGTTATCGGCTTCCCGATCGCCAACTTTAGCGCAAAACCGTCTTTTTCTGTCCGTTGCTAAAGACCTATCCGCACAAGACCGGGGCCAGCAACCGTACCTTCCACAATTCTAGCGGACTGATCGTTGCGAACGCGAATTCTCTGACCGATTCCCCCGTCGCTTAGCGCCTGTCCCGACATCTTGACGGCGAAATTTTCGCTTTCCGCCTGAATAATCACTTTCTGTCCGCGCTGAATCATTTTCGGCACGGATAACCCTTCCGAGCTCAGAACCGCGCCCGCCGGCAGTGTCCGTTTAAGGGACCGGCCGACGGCCTGCTCGAAAGCCGTGAAATAATTGCCGCGCAGTTCCGCGAGATCCCGTTTTTCCAAGTCGAGATCGGCTTCGGTCAGCACCGAGCCCTGCCTGACCGCATTTTTCAAAACGACGACATTCCGATACGCTTTCACGCGCACCTTGTTATACAGCGTCCAGGGATGCCCGCCTTCGCAACGCACGCCGACGGAAAGAGAACCGCTTTCACGCTGCCCCGGAAGGAAAAAAGCCTCCAGCGGCCGCTCGCAGAGCGGCAGCCGCAACCGACTGTCGAGCTTGACCGGCTCCACTTGGAATTCCTGGTTCTTCTGACGGAAATCCGACTCGATCAGCGCCGCTATCGCGGCCACGATCGACTCGCGGGATTGCACGCGAATTTCCGCGAAAGCCGCGGGGACAGCCAGCGCGAGCAGGAATAGAATACCAACTTTGCTTCGCATACATACCCCCATGATCCGATAAAAGATGCATGTAATATGCCGGCCGGGCTTAAACGGATCACCCACCTGCCGCTACACTTAAATAGTTACGATCAATTTTCCGGAGACTCACCATGGCAAGCATACTCGAAGGCGTGGATCAAAGAACCAAGCTCGCGGGGCACAATCGCCTCGAACTGCTGCTTTTCAAACTGGGCGGCGACCAGCGCTTCGGAATCAACGTATTCAAGGTGCAGGAGGTCATCCAGTGCCCGCTCCTGACCCAGCTGCCAAAATGTCATCCGGTCATTTGCGGGGTTGCCCACTTGCGCGGCAAAACCATACCCGTGATGGACCTTTCCATGGCCATCGGCGCGCGCCCGCAACCCCGCGACGGCGGCGGCTATGTCATCATCACCGAATACAACCGGTCGACTCAGGGATTTCTCGTCAGTGCCGTCGACCGCATCATCAACATGGGATGGGAGCAGATCCAACCGCCGCCGAAGGGCGCGGGCAAGGAAAGCTATCTTACCGCCGTCACGCAATACGAAAGGGAACTCATCGAGATTATCGACGTGGAAAAAGTGATGAAGGAAGTCATCGGGGGAAGCGAGCAGATTTCGGACGGCGTGATCGACGAAGACGCCAAGATCCTCGAACAGCACGTGCTCGTCGTGGACGATTCGGTCGTGGCCCGCAACCAGATTACGCGCGTTCTGGATCAACTCGAGGTGAAAAGCACGGTCACCAGGGACGGCCAGGAAGCGCTGGAACTCCTCGAACATTGGGTGGCGGAAGGACGGAACCTCGACGACTACCTGGCCATGGTCATTTCCGATGTGGAAATGCCGCGCATGGACGGCTACACCCTCACGGCCAGAATGCGCCTGAACCCTGCCATGAAGAACGTGCACGTGCTGCTCCATACGTCGCTGAGCGGCGTTTTCAATCAAGCCATGGTCGAAAAAGTCGGCGCCAACCAATTTCTCGCGAAGTACAATCCGGACGATCTTGCGCGGGTGGTGCAACAACGGCTCAAGGAACGCATCGCGGAGCACGAGGCAAAATGGCGTAAACAATCCTGAACCGACCCTGCGGGAACCATAAAGAGGCTTGTCGATCCGGTGTCTTCATGAATTCGGACCTTCATCCCGAAGAGTTCGCCGTGTTCCGGAAATTCCTCGCGGACTCGTGCGGGATATTGCTCAGCGAGAGCAAGCAGTACCTGGTCAAGAACCGGCTGAGCGGTCTTTTAAGAGAGAGCGATTTTGCATCGATCGCCCAATTGATCGCCGCGCTCAAAAACGGCGCCGTACCCGCCAGGCTCAGAACCCGGATTATCGACGCCATGACCACGAATGAGACGTTTTGGTTTCGCGACAACGCCCATTTCGTGGAGCTCAGAAACATTCTCTTGCCGGCCTGGGCCGCCAATAATACCGGCGGCACATTGAGAATCTGGTCCGCAGCCTGCTCATCGGGGCAGGAACCCTATTCCATCGGCATCTGCGTCGAGGAATTCTTCCGTTACGGCTGGACCGGCATCAAAAGAAACGTGCAAATCATAGGAACCGATATTTCGGAATCCGTTCTGGCCGAAGCCACCCAGGCCGTCTATAGCGAAATGGCCTTATCGCGGGGGCTGGACGAGACGCTGAAGTCACGTTACTTCGAACGCTATCAGGACAAGTGGAAACTCAAACCGGAGGTCGCCGGCCGCGTCCGCTTCCAACAATTCAATTTGCTCAAGCCTTTCACGGCACTGGGCAGGTTCGACGTCGTCTTTTGCCGTAACGTACTGATTTACTTCTCCGAAGAATTGAAGCGCGACATCCTGGCGCGTATCGCCGGAGTGCTTAATCCGGGCGGATACCTGTTTCTGAGCAGCACCGAGTCCCTTCCTTCCGGACTCGATTCGTATGAAACCGTTCGCAGCGCCACTTGCCGCTATTACCGCCTGAAGCCGGCCTTCTGACGCCCCCGGCAAATTTACCGCCTCAAGTGGCGAAAAATTGCCGCTCTTCTTCCCCGCCCTCACGCCATAATTTACAAGCCGTTGTTTAAATAGGAAATATTTTCGTGGCATACCTCGTGCTTGATGCTGTACAGCAGGCAACGAGGATAGGTTTATGACGATCAACTTCGATAAGGCTCTCGGCATTCATCCCCTGGCGCTGAAATTCCGCGACCAGCGCACCGAGTTATTGGCCTCCAACTTGGCCAACGCCGATACGCCGAATTACAAAGCCCGCGACCTGGACTTCCGCTCGGTACTGCAAAACGTCGGCTCCGCTCCCCTCGGTCTCGCGGCCACCCATGCCGGACATCTGACGGCAAGCGTATCCGAACCGCGGACGGAAGCCATGTATCGAGTACCGTCGCAGCCCAGCCTGGACGGCAACACGGTGGAAACCGAGCAAGAACAGATGCGTTTCGCCGAAAACGCGGTGCAATACCAGGCCACGCTCAACTTCCTGGGCGGCAAGATCGCCTCGCTTCGAACCGCCCTGACCGGAGAATAACCATGTCATCGTTCAAGATTTTCGATATCGCCGGCTCCGGCATGGCCGCCCAGTCGCTGCGGCTCAACCTGGTGGCCAGCAATTTGTCCAACGCGGACAGCGTCAGCAGCAGCGTCGAACAGACTTACCGGTCCCGGCAGCCCGTATTCGCGGCGCAGCTTCAGGATGCGATGGACAAGCGCAGCGCGCCGGCCGGCGTGCAAGTGCTCGGCGTCGTCGAGAGCCAGTCGCCCTTGCGCATGGAATATGCGCCGGATCACCCGATGGCCAACGCCGAGGGCTACATCTTCAAGCCGAACGTCAACACCATCGAGGAACTGACCAACATGATGTCCGCATCCCGCTCCTACCAGGACAATGTCGAGGTGGCGAACACCGCCAAGCAATTGATGCTCCAGACCCTGCGTCTGGGACAAACCTGAGGTGACGAATCATGAGCATCGACGTCAACACGCTTAAATCTCTCGGGCTCGCCGAAACCGCGGCGCCGGCCCGGAAGCGCAACGAACTGGGACAGGAAGATTTCCTCAAGCTGATGGTGACCCAACTGACCAGTCAAAATCCCCTCAAGCCCCAGGACGGAACCGAATTCGTCAACCAGATGGCCCAGTTCAGCACGGTGACGGGAATTCAAAACTTGCAGTCATCGTTCGCCGACTTTGCGGCGTCCGCCAACAAGGAACAGGCCCTGATGGCCGCCAACCTGGTCGGGCGATCCGTGCTGATCGGGGCCGACAAAGCCATTTTGCCTGTAGGCGGCAAAATCGAGGGCGAGCTGAACCTGCCCGCCGAAGCCGATCAGGTTAACGTTCGAATCACGGACAACAACGGTAAATTGATCCGCATCCTGGAACTCGGGCCGCAAGCCGAAGGGCCGTTGGCGTTCGAATGGGACGGCAAGCTGGACGACGACCTGCACTTTGCCGATCCCGGACTTTACAAAATCAAAGCCGAGGCCGTCATCGGCGGCCAGACGACGGCGCTCGAAACGCAGGTCGCGGCTCCCGTGGAAAGCGTAACCATGGGCGGCGCCAAAGGCATGGAAATCCATCTCAACGGTCTCGGGCGTTACGCGTTGAACGACATCCGGGCTGTCCTTTCGTAACCAACCATCATCCAACGAGGTAAGTCATGGCCTTTAACACTGCCTTGAGCGGCCTGAACGCCGCGTCCAACATGCTCTCGGTGACCGGCAACAACGTCGCCAACGCGAATACGACGGGATTCAAGAAATCGCGTTCCGAATTCGCCGACGTATACGCCAGCAGCCTCGGGGGCGTATCGTCCATCACGCCCGGCGCCGGCGTCCGGGTCACCAACGTGGCGCAACAATTCAACCAGGGCAACCTCGAGTTCACCGAGAACAACCTCGATCTCGCAATCAGCGGAGACGGCTTCTTCGTCCTCGGCGACAACATCGACAACATCAACGAGCGGGTTTATTCCCGCGCCGGCGCCTTTCACATGGACCGGGACGGCTACGTGGTGAATCACCTCGGCCAGCCGCTGCTGGTCTACGCGCCGAACGGCGACACCGTCGAGGAAGGCTTCAGCACCGGCGTATTCCAGACCTTGCAGCTCGATTCGACGCAAGGACTGCCGAAAGCCACCAGCTCCATCGACATGGGCGTCAACCTGGATTCCCGCAAATCCGTGCCCACCACCGCAATATTCAATCCGACAGACCCCACCAGCTACACCCACTCCACGTCGGTCACGATCTACGACTCGCTGGGGAACACCCATATTCAGACCAGCTACTATGTCAAGGACGCGGCGCTGAATACCTGGAATCTGCACGTTTACGTGGACGGACAAAACATGCTCGGCGGCGGAACCCCCGACCCGACCGTTCTGACGTTCGATGCCGATGGCAAGCTCGACACGGTCAACGGTTCGGCGCTGACGACCCAGTTCACGACCAATTCCGTGGCGACCATCAATCCCAGCGCCCAGCCCATTCAGCTCACCATCGACCTGGCCGGCTCGACCCAGCTGGGCAGCGCGTTCAGCGTCAATACCCTGAACCAGGATGGTCTGACCATCGGGCGGCTCACGGGCGTCGACATCGACGACACCGGAGTCGTGTTCGCCCGCTTCAGCAACGGCGCGTCCAAACCGCTCGGACAGGTCGCCATGGTTCGCTTCCAAAATCCCCAGGGATTGTCCAAGCTCGGAGACACGACTTGGGCGGAGAGCGCCAACTCCGGCGTGCCGATCAACGGCGTGGCCGGCACCAGCAGTTTCGGCTCCATCAAGGCCGGCGCCCTGGAAGGAGCCAACGTGGACCTGGCGCAGCAACTCGTCAACCTGATCGTCGCCCAGCAGGCTTATCAGGCGAACGCGCAGACCATCACCACGGAAAACAGCATCACCCAGGCGCTCCTCAATATTCGTTAACCCCGATAGCCCGGATCTCCGACCATGGACCGCAGCCTTTACATCGCCATGAGCGGCGCCAAGCAGATTCTGCAGGCGCAGGCTTCCAACGCCAACAATCTCGCCAATGCGAATACGCCGGGATTTCGCGCCGATTTCGAGCAGCTCCGCTCGATGCCGGTGTTCGGGAACGGGTATCCCACCCGGGTCTACGCCATGGCCGAGCGGCCCGGCGTCGATTTGTCGGCGGGCTCGCTGCAAACCACCGGGCGCGACCTCGATATCGCCGTCAACGGCGAAGGCTGGATCGCGGTGCAAGCCAAGGACGGCAGCGAAGCCTATACCCGTGCCGGGGATCTGCACATCACGGCCGAGGGCCAGCTCGTCACCGGCAACGGGCTGCCGGTGCTGGGCGACGCCGGCCCCATTGCCGTTCCGCCCGCGCAAAAGATCGAGATCGGAACGGACGGAACCATCAGCATCATTCCGCAAGGCGCCAACGCAACGGCCCTGGCGGTGCTCGACCGCATCAAGCTGGTCAACCCGGACAAATCCCAGCTCGAAAAAGGAACGGACGGGCTGATGCGGGTCAAGGGCGGGGTTCCGGCCGAAGCCACCAACGAGGTTCAACTCGAAACCGGCTCGCTGGAGGGCAGCAATGTCAGCACCGTCGAAGAAATGGTGCAAATGATCGAATTAGCGCGGGATTTCGAATATCAGATCAAAATGATGAAGACCGTCGAAGACAACGGCAACGCGAGCGCCGAACTCATGCGGATCGGCTAAAGACACTCCGAGAGGTTCAAGACCATGACCACCCCTTCCCTTTGGATCGCCAAGACCGGCCTGGATGCGCAGCAAACCCACATGTCGGTGATCTCGAACAACCTGGCGAACGTCAACACCACCGGCTTCAAGAAGGAGCGGGCACTGTTCGAAGACCTGCTCTACCAGAACGTCAGGCAGGTGGGCGCCCAGTCCACGCAAAACACCACCCTGCCTTCCGGCTTGCAGTTGGGCACCGGCGTCAGGACGGTGGCCACGGAAAAGATTCACACCCAAGGCAACATCCAGCAGACCGGGAATTCCCTCGATATCGCCGTCAGCGGCCGGGGTTTTTTCCAGATCCTGATGCCGAACGGCGAGATCGCCTATACCCGAGACGGTTCCTTCAAGCTCGATTCCACCGGCCAGATCGTCACCAACGGCGGATATCCCCTGGAACCGGCCATGACCGTTCCGCAGGGCGCGTCAAGCGTCACCATCGGCAACGACGGCACGGTCTCGGTTCTGGAACCCGGCAATGCGACTCCCAACGTCATCGGCAACATCCAGTTGGCGGACTTCGTCAACCCGACCGGGCTGGAACCCGTCGGAGAAAACCTTTACCGGGAGTCCGCTTCGAGCGGCGCGCCGATCGTCGGCACGCCGGGAGAAGACGGCGTCGGCAAACTCATTCAAGGTTCCTTGGAAACCTCGAACGTGAACGTGGTGGAGGAACTGGTCAACATGATCGAAACGCAGCGCGCTTACGAGATGAACTCCAAGGCCATCGCCACCGCGGACGAAATGCTGGGCTTCGCCTCCAATAACCTTTGATGAACCGATGCGATGAAGTACTCGGCCCTCTTCCTCGTCCTGCTGGCCTTGAACGGCTGCGCCGCCATCCTCAATCCCCCGCCGCGCCGGGATCCGGCGTATGCGCCGGCCCGTCCCGAGGACACGACGCCGCCGTTGCGGAATCCCGGCGCGATCTTTCAGTCGGGCTACGACGTCCGGCTGTTCGAGGATCACAAGGCGCGCCGGGTCGGCGATACCCTGACCATCAAACTGGTCGAAAGGACAAACGCCCAGAAAGACGCGGACACCAAGGCGGACCGTTCGGCCACCACAAAGGTCGAAGTCCCCATGCTGATGGGGCAAGAGGCGGCCAAGATCATGGGTTACAACGTCGCCAGCTCGCTGGAATCGACACATCAGTTCGAGGGCAAGGGCGAGAGCAATCAGAGCAATCTCCTGACCGGAAACATCAGCGTCACCGTGGTGGAAGTGCTGCCCAACGGCAACCTCCGGGTGCAGGGCGAAAAGCGCGTCGGCCTGAACCAGGGCAATGAATACATCAAACTGTCGGGGCTGGTGCGCCCGGTGGATATCGACACCAACAACAGCGTGGACTCCACCAAGGTCGCCGACGCGACGTTCATTTATAACGGAGACGGCGTGGTGGCCGACGTCAACCGCATGGGTTGGCTGCAACGGTTTTTCACCAGCATACTCTTCCCCTTCTAAACGATTGAGGTAAGGCCGTGGCCAAGTTATCCCTTCGCATGCTGATAAAGGCCGCTCTTCTCGGCATTGCCTTGGCGCACTCTCAGGCCATGGCCGAGCGGGTCAAGGACATCGCCTCGGTCGCCGGGGTCCGCAGCAACCAGTTGATCGGCTACGGCCTGGTGGTCGGACTGAACGGCACCGGCGACAAGAACCGCTTCACCAGCCAAACCTTGCGCAACATGCTGCTCCAGCTCGGCGTGACCGTGCCGCCCGGCATCGATCTGAAATCCAAGAACATCGCCGCCGTATCGGTACAGGCCGATCTGCCGGCCTTCGCCAAGCCCGGGCAGACGATCGACGTGAACGTTTCATCGCTGGGCGACGCCAAAAGCCTTCGCGGCGGCAGCCTGTTGATGACGCCGCTCAAGGGCGCCGACGGCCAGATCTATGCGGTCGCCCAAGGCAATCTCGTGGTCGGGGGGCTCAGCGCGCAAGGCCAGGACGGTTCCAAGATCACCGTCAACGTACCCAGCGCCGGCCGAATTCCGAACGGGGCCACGGTGGAACGCGAGGTTCCGACGGGATTCGCGCAGGGCAGCCACCTGATGCTCAACCTGCACACCCCCGACTTCACCACGGCCAACCAGGTGGCCGACATAATCAACCGCACCTATGGCGGAAGCGTGGCGAGAGCCTTGGATGCGGCATCCGTTCAGGTCGGCGCGCCGCGCGATCCGGCCCAGCGGGTTTCGTTCACGTCCCTGATCGAAAACCTGGAAGTGAGTCCGGGCGAAGCCCCCGCCAAGGTCATCGTCAACTCGCGCACCGGCACGGTAGTGATCAGCAGCCATGTCCGGGTTCAACCCGCCGCGGTGACCCACGGCAACCTTTCGGTGACGATCAGCGAAAAACCCGTCGTCAGCCAGCCCCCGCCCCTGTCCGGAGGCTCGACCGCCGTGGCGCCCCGCTCGGACATTACCGTAAACGAGGAGGCGAACCGCATGTTCGTGTTCAATCCCGGAGTCTCGCTCGACGAAATCGTGCAGGCCGTCAACCGCGTGGGCGCCGCGCCGAGCGACCTGGTCGCCATCCTGGAAGCCCTGCGAAGCGCCGGGGCGCTCCGGGCCGAATTGATCGTGATTTAGGAGAACGGGCATGATTAAGCAGACCGGCATGGCCGACGTGTATACCGATTTCAACGGCACCGCCCGCCTCAAGAATCAGGCCAGGCACGATCCCAAGGCAGCGCTGAACGAAACCGCCCGCCAGTTCGAATCGCTGTTCGTGCAGATGGCCTTGAAGAGCATGCGGGATGCGGTGCCTAACGGCGGGCTTATCGATGGCAAAAAGTCGGAAATGTTTCGCGATATGTACGACCGGCAACTGGCGGTGGAACTGGGCAAGCGATCCAGCCTCGGCTTTTCCGATATGCTGGTCCGGCAACTGGGCGGCGGCCCATCGCCGAATTCCGTCCCCCCTGCCAAAACGCTCGAAGATTACCGCAGCGACGCCATCTACCGGATCGGGACGGGATCGTCGGAACGCGCGGCCGCGGAAGATTCGAAACCGGCGCGCGAAGACGGAGCCCACGCGACCGATAAGGTTCCAGCGCCGCATCGGACCGCCCAAAGCTCATCCCGAACCGGTCCGTTCGCCAATCCCGAGGAATTCGTAAACGCGCTCTGGCCCCACGCCCAGGAGGCAGCGGCCGAACTGGGCGTCGATCCCAAGCTGCTTCTGGCCCAGGCGGCGCTGGAAACCGGCTGGGGAAAAACCATGGCGGCGCGCGGCGACGGCGAGCACAGCCACAATCTCTTCGGCATCAAGGCCGATCGGCATTGGACTGGCCAGCACGTGGCCACACGCACCCTGGAATACGTCGACGGCGTCGCCGTACGCGAACGGGCGGCATTCCGCGCGTACGACGATTACGCCGAAAGTTTCCGGGATTACGTGAATTTCCTGAAGACTAATCCGCGTTACGCGGCGGCCCTGGAGCATACCGATAGTCCCCGGCAGTTCATGGCTTCCCTGCAGAAAGCCGGCTACGCCACCGATCCCGAGTATGCGCGCAAGGTTCTCTCCATCTACGAGGAACATCGTGCGTTTGAAAAGCTGCCGGGTTCCGGGCCGGTCTTCAGCTAGGACGATCGGCGCCGATAAAGAGTGTGAAAACGTTATTCATTCGAGTGGTTAAATCATGGCTGGCGGACTTCTCGGCATAGCGACCTCCGGATTGATCGCGGCGCAGCGCGGACTGACGACGACCGGACACAACATCGCCAACGTCAACACGGCAGGTTACAGCCGGCAGCGAACGGAGCAGTTCGAACGCTTGCCGTCGTTCACCGGTGCGGGATTCATCGGCAACGGCGTCGATGTCACAGCCATCAGCCGCTCCTATGACAGCTTTCTCAATGCCCAGCTACGAAGCAGTCTCTCCACCTATGGGGAACTGGACACTTACCACCAGATGGCCGCGCAGGTCGACAACTTCATCGCGAGTCCCGACGCCAGCCTGTCCCCTTCGCTCCAATCGTTCTTCAATTCGGTCCAGGACGTGGTCGACGATCCCACTTCGATCGCCGCGCGGCGCGTGATGCTGACCGAGGGCGAAACGCTGGCGCAGCGTTTCAACGTCCTGAACGACCGCATGGACGACTTGCGCAGCCAGCTCAATCAGAGCTTGGGCACCCAAATCGACGAGATCAACAGCCTGGCCGCGGGAATCGCGTCCTTGAACGAGCGCATCGTTGCCGCCTACGGCCAAGCGGGCAAGCCGCCCAACGATTTGCTCGATCAGCGCGATCAACTGACCGAGCAACTGGCGCAGAAAGTCAGCACCAATGTGTTCGAGCAGAGCGACCACTCCCTCAGCGTCTTTATCGGCAGCGGACAGGCGCTGGTCATGGGTTCGACGGCAAGCCAGCTGAGTTTGCAGAACTCGGCTTACGATCCCAACCAGAAAGATATTGCCATTAGCGCCGGCGGCTCCACCCCCGTGGTCGTTACCAGCGCTCTCGGCGGCGGAGAAATCGGCGGACTGTTGCGTTTCGGCAGCGAGGTGCTCGACCCGGCCCAGAATGCCCTGGGCCGCATCGCCGCAGGGCTCGCTGCCACCTTCAACGCACAGCACTCGGCCGGTTCCGACTTGAACGGAACCGCCGGCACCAATTTTTTCAGCGACGTGACCAATCCGGCGATAGGCCAATACAGCTGGTTTAATAAAACGACCAACACGGGAACGGCGACATTGTCCGTCGCCTTCGGCAACAGTGCCTTAAACGGTCCCGACGATCTCACGGCAAGTGACTATCGTCTGGATTACGACGGCGCGACCTACACGCTTACGCGGCTGAGCGACAATACGCCGTTCACGAATGCAACCGGAACCTTCGCCGTGGACGGCCTGAATATCGGCATCGGCGGCGGCGCGGCGGCGGCCGGCGACAGCTTTCTGATTCGGCCATTCCGGCGGATGGCCGGCGATCTGGACGCTTCGCTCATCGATCCGCGAAAAATCGCGGCGGCCGGCTCGCCGTTCACGGGTCCCGGCGACAATACCAATGCCCGAGCGCTTGCTCAGCTCCAGACGACGCCGTCGCTTATGGGCGGAAAGGCCACGTATCAGGACGCCTATAGCGAGATCGTGGGCGACGTGGGCACCCTGACCCGTGCCGCCGAAGTCGACAGCACCGCGCAGAAGCAACTGCTCGATCACGGCAAGGAGGCGCGCGACGCCGTATCGGGAGTGAATCTCGACGAGGAGGCGGCCAATCTGCTGCGTTATCAGCAAGCGTATCAAGCCGCGGCGCAGTTGGTCCCCACTCTGAACGACATGTTCGACGCCCTGATCGGAGCCATGAGAAGATGAGCATGCGCATTTCGACCTCTCTGATGGAACAGCTCGGCATTAATGCCATCCTTAAACAGCAGTCCAAGCTCTCCAAAACGCAATTGCAGATCTCGAGCGGCCAACGCATCCTGACTCCCTCGGACGACCCCAGCAGCGCGGTGCGGGCGCTGGACCTGACCGAATCGCTGGAAACCAATCGCCAGTTTCAATCCAACATTCAGGCCACCCGGTCGAGACTCGAATTCGAAGAATCCATCCTGGCGGGAGCGGACAACGTGCTGCAACGCGCGCGCGAATTGACCGTTCAAAGCCTGAACGACTCGCTCGGCGCCAACGACCGGCTGAGCATCAGCCAGGAAATGCAGCAGCTCATGGACGAAATGCTGGGACTTGCCAATACGCGGGACGCCAACGGCGAATACATTTTCGCCGGCTTTCGCTCCGACGCCGTTCCGTTTGCGTTCGACGCCACCCGGACCCCGCCCAGTTACGACTATCAAGGCGACAAGAACCAGCGTCTCCTGCAAATCGGCCCGCAACGGCCCATGGCCGACGGCGATTCCGGATTCGCCGTGTTCGAGAACGTGCCTTCGAGTTCGGGGAACAAGGCCGTCGCCGCATCCGGAGGCAGGCAAAGCATACTCAATACCTTGTATTCCCTCACCCAGGCCCTGAAAGGAAGCTTCACTGCTTCCAACGGCGCCATCCTCGGAACGCAGGACCGTTCGGCCGGCATCGACTACAGCGGCGGCGCGGTTACTTTCGATCTGGCCGTCGATGGCGGCGCGGCGGTGCCGGTGACCATCGCCGCCGCGAACTATGCCACCGCCGACGATCTCGTCACCGCCATCAACGCCGGCATCGGCGCCACCGCGTTGAGCGGAACGGTCGTGGCCCAGCACCGGTCGGGTTTTATCGAGTTCGTTTCGGCAACCGCAGGAGCGACCTCGTCCGTAACCATCAGCAACAATGGCAATAACGTTCTGACCGACCTCGGCTTCACTATCCCGCAAACCGGAACCGGCGCGGACTTGACCTTTTATGACGCCGCCAACGCCGCGCTGAGCGATATCGACGCGGCGCTGCAAAACGTCCTGGATACCCGCGCCAGCGTCGGCGCGCGCATGAATGCACTGGACGAGCAAGAAGACTTGCATGGCAAGTTTATCGTCGACACCCAGGCGACATTGTCCGACATCCAGGATCTGGACTACGCCGAAGCGATCAGCCGGTTCAATATTCAGGAAGTTGCGCTTCAGGCCGCTCAGCAGGCCTATGTCAAAGTGCAGGGGCTGTCTCTTTTCAATTATCTTCGGTAGGCTTTTCGGCGCCCGTTTCCAAAACGAGCCCTTCCGGGCGCAAGATATTCGCCGCCGGAATTTATTTCAGGCGGATTTGTCTTTGATGAGGCGCCGCCGACATGCTGAAGATGAAGACATCGTGGCCAAGAATTTCAAACTCGCCCTAAGACTGGTCGCGCGCGATTGGCGTAGCGGCGAATTGACCATCCTGGTGGTGGCGCTGCTGATCGCGGTAGCCAGCTCCACGGCGGTCGGCCTGCTGGGCGACCGATTGACCCGCACCATGAATCTTCAGGCGGCGGAATTCCTGGCGGCCGATCTCGTTGTCGGCGGCCATAAGGAGCCTCCGGTTTCCTGGAGAGAGAAAGCATCCGAAGACGGATTGCAAGCCGCCGGAACCGCCGAATTTTCCAGCGTGTTGATCGAAAACGACGAACTGCTTTTGGTGGGCGTCAAGGCGGTCGAACCGGGCTATCCGCTGCGCGGTACGCTTCGAGCCACCCAAGGCGATCCCGCGGCCGCCGCCGAAACCCGCGACATCCCGAAGCGCGGCGAAGCCTGGGTGGAGCCGCGCGTGCTGACGACCCTGGGCCTGACCCTGGGCAGCGAAATCACGGTAGGGGAAAAGCCGCTGCGAGTTACCCGCATTCTCACTCATGAGCCCGACCGGCGCGGCGATCTCTACAGCCTCTCGGCGCGGGTCCTGATGAACCGGGCCGATGTCGCCGAAACCCAGGTCATCCAGCCCGGCAGCCATGTCCATTATTACGAGTTGTTTGCCGGCGACGAGCCGGCGCTGCGTGCCTTCAAGCGCTGGCTCAAACCCCAGTTGCATCCGGGCCAGCGCATTCTCGACGTGCATGAGGATCGGCCCGAACTGGGCAACGCGCTGAACCGTGCGGAACGCTATCTGGGATTGACCAGCATCGCCGTGGTGTTGATTTCGGGCGTCGCCATCGCCATGACGGCGCGCCGCTACACCGAACGGCATTACGACATGACCGCCACGCTCAAATGCCTGGGGGCTCGCGAGCGGGATGTCCTTTGGATCTACCTGAGCCAGTTCCTGATCGTCGGCTTCATCGCCGGTTCGCTCGGCTGCGCCTTGGGCTACCTGGTCCAGCAGGGCGTCATCCATTTGCTGCGCCCGCTGCTGCCGCATACCTTGGCCGGTCCCGGCTGGCTCGCAGTGATCTTCGGCGCGGCCACGGGGCTCCTGATCCTGTTCGGCTTCGCTCTGCCGCCCATACTGAGGCTCAAGCGACTCGCTCCCCTGCGAGTACTGCGACGCGATCTGGAACCTTTACCGTCCAGCGCATGGGTGGTGTACGGATTCGCCTCCCTGACGTTAAGCGCCCTGCTCTGGCGCTATACCGGCGATTGGACGATGACCGCCAGCGTATTGGCCATAGCCGGCGCCGCGATTGCGTTGTTCGGCCTGCTCGGCTTATCGATGCTGGGTCTCGGTCGGCTGCTCCTGCCTTACGTTTCGCTGTCCTGGCGCTTCGGTCTTCAGCATCTGACCCGGCGGCCGCGACTGGGGGTCAGCCAGATACTGGCGTTCAGCGTAACCCTGGTGGCCATGCAGATCAGCCTCTTGGTGCGTACCGAACTGTTGCAGGAATGGAAGCGCCAGTTGCCGGAAAATACCCCGAATCATTTTGCTTTGAATCTATTCGATACCGATTTGGCGAGATTCCGCGAAGTCCTGAGTATCGAGGGTATCGCCAGCAGCACCTACTATCCCATCGTGCGCGGCCGATTGACCGCCATCAACGGCAAGGACGTTTTTGAGATCGTGCACAAGGACTCGCGCGCCGAAGCGTCCATCAACCGCGAACTCAGTCTGACCTGGGCGTCGGAGATGCCGCCGGACAACCGTGTGGTTCGGGGGAAATGGGTGAACGAAAGCGGTCCATTGGCCGTTTCGGTGGAAGCCGAACTTGCCGAACGCCTCGGAATCGAGCCGGGCGACAAACTCACGTTCAACATGGCGGGACAGGAACTTATAGCCACCGTTGTCGGCACTCGCAGCGTACGCTGGGATACCATGACGCCCAATTTTTTCATGATTTTTTCGCCCGGCAGCCTCGATGCCTACCCGCACACCTGGCTCACCAGCTTTTACGTGCCGCCGGACCTGAAGCCCGTGCTGGGGCGGCTGGCCAGATCCTTCCCGAGTGTAACGATCCTGGAAGTGGATGCGCTGCTGAAGCAGTTCCAGACCATCCTGATGCAGGTGACGAACGCCATCGAATACGTCTTGCTGCTGGCTTTGGCGGCGGGGTTCACCGTGTTGTTCGCCGCGGTCCGGGCGACGTTGGACGAGCGCATTTACGAGAACGTGCTGCTTCGGACCATGGGCGCCAGCAGGCGCTTGTTGCGGAATGCGCAATGGGTCGAATTCGCCGCTTTGGGATTCCTGGCCGGCATCCTGGCATCGGCCGTCAGCGAGGCGATCTCGTGGATTTTGTTCAGCCGGGTGTTTGACTTGACCTGGCGATTTCACTGGGAAATCTGGCTGGCCACCCCCGCTTTTGGAGCGCTGGCGGTCGGGCTGGCAGGCTACCTGAATACGCGATCGGTCGTAAAAAACAGCCCGATGCGCGTTCTGCGGGAGCTATAAGCTCGAGAACGCGTTAAACGGCGATGGGCGAATCATGTCGTGGCGCTCATCGCCGTTTCGATCAGCCACCCTTGACGTTGACTTTGGATGTCCAGCCGCTCTTTCCCTGGCAGTCTCCGTCCAGCACTTTCACTTTTACGAACGGCAATTGGCCGACCACCATTTCTTCTTCAACCGTTGCCTTGGCCCCGGCCTTGGCGATGCATACGCTCTGCTCCTGGTCCTCTTCGGCTTCCGCGGTGCCCATCAATCCCGGCATGGTCGTCAGATGCGAACTGCCGCCGTTCGGATTTTCCAAAACCACTTGTTGGCCGACGGACACAGCCGTCTTGATCTGCACCTCTTCGCCGCCGCCGCTCATTGCCAGAACCAGTACGATCGCCGCTACGGCGCCAACCGCGCCGTAAAGAATTTTCGGGTTGCTCTTCACGGTGTCCAAAATACCTTGGGCCGCCTTACTCGGATTGTTGTCTTCGGACATTATGCTTTACCTCCTCTTATAAGTTCTTATCGCTTTCCGGGGTTTATGAACGAAACTCCGGAGCAGGCGCAAATTACCATGTTGTCAACACAATGCAAACACTTAATTTGCTGACTCCGCAGCATCGCCGGAGCGATTAGCAAGCACTCCACTTTATCACGCCTGAGGACTATATTTGCGCCATGAGGAGCGACAAATGCGCGCATGCGCGATTGCAGCCAAATCCTCTCCCTGACGGTCTAACCGTTCGCAAAGCAAAACCTGTCCGGTTACGGCTTCTCCCGAACGATGACGTGCCGGATAGAATAAATGTTGTGTCACTCGAATCCAGCCATGAGCGACTCGAAAAAGCTTCCGTCACAGTCCAGCAGCCATGACGTCCAGGCGTTTTTGAAAAAACTCGCGCAAACGCCCAACGTTAAACCGGCGGGACGCAAAGGACGGCTCGTCTTTGCCCTGGATGCCACGGCGAGCCGTGAACCCACGTGGCAGGAGGCGTGCCGCATCCAGGCGGAAATGTTCGATGCGGCGGCGACTCTCGGCGGCTTGGAAATCCAGCTCTGCTATTACCGCGGAATGACGAATTTCGAGGTCTTCCCGTGGTTAATCCGCGCCGAAGAGTTGCGGCGGCGCATGGCTGACGTGGAATGCGTCGGCGGATACACGCAGATCGGCAAGGTTCTGGAGCACGCTTTGCTCGAAACACGGAAATCCAAGGTCGACGCCTTGGTATTCGTCGGCGACTCCATGGAGGAAAACGTCGATTATCTCTGCAAAATGGCCGGAGAATTGGGAATTCTGGGGGTTAAGGCGTTCCTGTTTCAGGAAGGTTTCGATCCGGCCGCGGAACGCGCTTTCAAACAGATCGCCAAGTTGACGCAGGGCGCCCATTGCCGTTTCGATACCGGAAGCGCCAGTCAACTCCGCGATCTGCTCAGCGCCGTGGCGGTCTACGCCGCCGGCGGAGTGAAAGCCTTGGAAAATTTCGGCCGCGCCCGTGGCGGGATCGCCCTGCAACTGGCCCACCAGATGAAAAAGCCTTGATTCAACTCATCCTGCTAATTGCCATCATCGCTCTTGCCGTGCTGACGGTGCGCCGTTTTCTCGACGCCGCGCCTCCCGCTGCACTCGCTAAGAAATTCCGGCGCGGGCTGATCTTGGGCGGAATGCTGGGGCTGCTGTTCCTGGCCGCGACCGGACGGCTGGGTTGGCTGCTCGCGCTGGTCGGAGCCCTGATCGCAGCGGTGCTCCGTCTTGCACCCGTGATCATTCAGCTCTTGATTCAATATGCGCCACTGTTACGGCGCTGGCAGCAACAACAAGCCGCAACTCAACGGACCGCTTCGGACAGCGGCCGGAGCAGTTCGTTTGTGGAGACGCATTTTTTACGGATGCAGCTCGACCACACGACCAGCGAAATCACGGGCATCGTGCTGAAAGGAGGCTATGCCGGCCGCAGCTTGCACGATCTGACCGTGGAGCAACTGAGCGAATTGTACGGCGACTATATCCGCGACGACCCGGAATCCGCCTCGCTGTTAGAGGCTTATATGGAGCGCGTCCATGGCGCATCCTGGCAGGAGCGCGAAAGCAGAGCCGAAGGGCATGATCAAGGCAAAATGACAGCGGAAGAAGCGTATCGCGTTCTGGGCATCGCTTCCGGCTCTCCTCGCGAAATCGTCATCGATGCCCATCGCCGCCTGATGCAGAGGCTCCACCCCGATCGGGGCGGTTCCGATTATCTCGCGGCAAAGATCAATCAGGCGAAGGACGTCCTGCTCGGACGGTAAAAGGTTACGGTAGACCGCCACGAAAACGGGTTATCCCGTTTCCATCTGCGAACCCGCAACGCAGCCCCGAATTTTCCCATCCTGTTTCAGAGTTCTTCGGTCGACTCGCCATTCCCTTCGGCTGCGAGGCGTGCATTCCGACCGCCCCCTCTCAGCAGAGCGGATCACGAAAAACATACTTCAATATTTAAATTGTGAACCACATCACGAAACATCAAAAAAGGCGTTAAATAAAAAATTCAATACGCCGATAATAAAAGATAGCTGTCAAAAACCCGTCGTTCGGAAACCCCACTTCGCGGATATATGCCGTTGTTCCGATACGACCAGCAATCCAATGTGGGATGGGAGAACGGACAAATCCACGAATCTAAGGGCATCAGGAGGACTAGAGAACATTGGCACGATAAATGGTTTGGAACGGAACAAGTTAGCTCTGATCATCAGAGTTATTACTGACGGAAATCCGATTTATTACAAGTTTATTACATAAGCTATCAATAAATAAATCAATTGCGTGGGGGCATTGGTATGTCTGAACAGATCGTAGAAGAATTGAAAACTTTTGGAGAAGCCGGCTTATACGATGATGCAGCCGCCTTCGTCGAAGATTTCGAAGTCAATGAAGAGCTGGAGGGGGATGCACCGATCTGGAACGAGGCGGAATTAAATACCGCCGAATCGGAATACCAATACGACGCGACGCGCCTATACCTCAAGGAATTGGGAAACTCCCAGCTTCTTACCGCAGACGAAGAAAAACATTACGGCCGATTGGCTCAAAAAGGGGACCAGGCGGCACGTAAAAAGATGATCGAAAGCAATTTGCGGTTGGTCGTGAAAATTTCCCGCCGCTATCTGAATCGCGGATTACCGCTTCTGGACTTGATCGAAGAGGGAAATCTTGGACTGATAAGAGCGGTCGAAAAGTTCGAAGCCGATCGGGGATTCCGCTTCTCGACCTATGCCACCTGGTGGATACGGCAGACCATCGAACGAGCCTTGATGAATCAAACTCGCACGATTCGCCTCCCGATTCACGTCGTCAAAGAAATGAACGTGTATCTTAAAGCCTACCGCCAGTTAGCGGCTTCGATGCATCATGATCCCAGCGCGGAAGACGTGGCAAAATACCTGAACAAGCCGATAAAGACGGTCGAAAAAATGCTCAAGCTCAACGAGCGCGTGGTATCGATCGACGTCCCTTTCAAAAAGGATTCGGAAAAGTCCTTAGTGGAATGCATTTCCGAGGAAGATAAACTCCCTCTTCCGGAAATGCTTCAGAATGAGCTGATTTCCAGCAATCTTTCCGAATGGCTGGATCAGCTTACCGATAAGCAGAGGGAAGTGCTCTCCCGCCGGTACGGTCTTCGCGGCTACGATCATTCCACGCTCGAGGAAGTCGCCGCGGTAATGGGCGTCACCCGGGAAAGAGTCCGGCAGATTCAGATGGAGGCCCTTAACCGCCTCCGCGATATTCTGGAAACTGACGGCTATACCGCCGATACCATCTTTCACTGATGTCTATTTAGTTTTTAGGTGCTTTTCGGCGGCTTCAAATTTCGTTGAAGTGTCTAAAAATACCTGACAAGTCTATATCTTTTTCTTCACCGCATCGAACCGGACCATGCGAATCTGTCCGGATCGATGCGGACCCGATACCGGTTTTTCCTCCGCCAGCCCTGATAATCTCCGGTTAAGAGCTCGATATTGGACGAACTCCTTGGACTTGGTGAGGCTTTTCGTCCCTGCCCGAATCTTCCCTCGCAAGGCGCAGCTTCCGTTCAGTTCAAAGCTCGTGACCGACGGGGCGTCCGATTCTGCCAGCCGGCTTTTCCGCATGGCCTCGAACTCGACGGCAACACTATGGCCGAATCCGAAGCCCCGATGCCCGCTTGCCACTCGTTAAGCGTGCCGAAGCGGGTTAAACTCGCCCGAAAATTCGGTAGAATCGAGGCCCTTTAGGGCATCCATATACTCAGCCTGAAGACCATCAACAATGTCTTTTGAAAAAGTCTACGATGTGCCGCCGGAAGCAGCGGAACGAGCCCACGTTACCGAAGCCGTTTATCGGGAAATGTATGAACGTTCCATCAACGATTCGGATGTCTTCTGGGCTCAGCAAGCGGAGCGCTTCGTCACTTGGTTCAAGCGTTGGGACAAAGTCCAGGATTGCGATTTCGGCACCGCCCGCATCCGTTGGTTCGAGGGCGGCGAGCTGAATGTCAGCTACAACTGCCTTGACCGCCATGTAGCCGAAAAGGGCGATCAGGTGGCGATCATCTGGGAAGGAGACGACCCCGCGGTCGCCAAGAAGCTCACCTATCGCGAACTGCACGAGCAAGTCTGCCGGTTCGCCAATGTCTTGAAAGACCACGGCGTAAGAAAAGGCGACCGCGTTTGCATCTACCTTCCGATGATTCCCGAGGCGGCGGTGGCCATGCTGGCCTGCTCTCGAATCGGAGCCATCCACTCCATCGTATTCGGCGGCTTCTCGTCCGACGCGTTAAGGGACCGCATCCTCGATGCCGATTGCCGGTACGTCATCTGCGCGGACGAAGGCAGGCGCGGCGGACGAACCGTGCCGCTTAAAGCCAATGTGGATGCCGCGTTGCGGTCGTGTCCGGATGTAAAAACGGTTTTCGTCGTCCGGAATACCGGCGGAACGATCGGCTGGAACGAGCGGAACGTCTGGTATCACGACGCGCTGTCGGCGGCCGCGCCCGATTGTCCGCCCGAATCCATGGACGCGGAAGACCCGCTGTTTATCCTCTATACCTCCGGCTCCACCGGAAAACCGAAAGGAGTGCTGCATACGACCGGAGGCTACCTGGTCTATGCGGCAATGACCCATCATTATGTGTTCGATTACCGGCCGGGCGAAATCTACTGGTGCACCGCCGATGTCGGATGGATTACCGGACATTCGTATACGGTTTACGGCCCCTTGTGCAATGGCGCAACCACGCTCATGTTCGAGGGCATTCCGACTTATCCGGCTCCCGACCGTTTTTGGAAGGTGATCGACAAGCATCGCGTCAACATTTTTTATACGGCGCCGACAGCCGTCCGCGCCCTCATGGCGCAGGGCGACGATTGGGTCAATCAAACCCGCCGGGATAGCTTGCGAGTATTGGGATCGGTTGGCGAACCGATCAATCCGGAAGCCTGGGAGTGGTACTACCATGTCGTGGGCCAGGGTCGCTGTCCTATTGTCGACACTTGGTGGCAGACGGAAACCGGCGGAATCTTAATCACTCCCCTGATCGGCGCCACGCCGCTTAAACCCGGATCCGCCACGCGGCCGTTTTTCGGCATCCTGCCGGCCATTGTCGATGGCCAGGGTATCGAATTGGAAGGCCCTTGCGAAGGCGTGCTGACGATTTCCCGCTCCTGGCCCGGCCAGGCCCGAACCGTGTTCGGCAGCCATCAACGTTTCTTCGATACCTATTTTTCGGCCTATCCCGGCAAGTATTTCACCGGCGACGGCGCCAGACGCGACGCCGACGGATACTACTGGATCACCGGGCGGGTCGATGACGTACTCAATGTGTCGGGCCATCGCATGGGTACGGCGGAAATCGAAAGCGCTTTGGTTCTGCACGACAACGTGGCCGAGGCCGCCGTGGTCGGCTATCCGCACAATATCAAGGGACAGGGAATCTACGCTTACGTCACTTTAGTGGCCGGCGTTTCGCCCAGCCGCGAGCTTGAACAGGAGTTGCTGCAACTGGTTCGCAAGGAAATCGGAGCGATCGCTACGCCGGACATCATCCAATGGACGCCGGCTTTGCCGAAAACCCGATCCGGGAAGATCATGCGGCGCATACTTCGGAAAATCGCGGCCAACGACATCAGCGATTTGGGCGATATTTCCACCCTGGCCGATCCGGGCGTGGTGGAGAACATTATCCAGAGCCGCGCCAAGCAAAATTAGAAATAGTTCACATCACCGGAGACAACCATGAAACTCATCACCGCCATCATTAAGCCATTCAAGTTGGATGACGTCCGCGAAGCCCTGTCCGATATTGGCATCAGCGGCATTACGGTCACGGAAGTCAAGGGCTTCGGACGTCAGAAAGGACACACGGAACTCTACCGCGGCGCTGAATACGTGGTCGATTTTTTGCCCAAAGTGAAGGTCGAGGTCGCGGTAACCGACAGCATGGTTGAACAGGCCGTCGATTCCATCATCAAAGCCGCCAATACGGGCAAGATCGGCGACGGCAAAATATTTGTCACCAACCTCGAACAGGCCATCCGGATCCGGACCGGCGAAACGGGCGAGCAAGCGATTTAACGCCGTCCTTCGGGACGGGCTCTCCGCCCGTCCTGCCCTTCGTTTCGCCCGGCTAGACGTCCTCAATGGCCGATTGATGCTCCCGGCATATTTTCTCCGCGTCGGCATCCGTCAGCCATTCCGTCGTCAGTCCGCAGCGGCGCCGCCCATCTTCCTGAATCAAGTGATGCCTGCAAGTCCTGCACGAGCCGAACGTCTTCAATTTGTTCGCCGTTTGCAACTCCCTCAAAACGCGATTCAACATGGCGGTGATCTCACGGCAGGAGCCTTCGGACAGCCCTTCTATCGCCGATTTCAGAACATTCGGCGGTATAGCCTCTGAAACCACGCGAGCGCCTTTCTCGGTCAGATTCAGATGAACGATTCGGCGATCGTTGAGATCGGCCTGCTTTTCAATAAAACCGCCGGATTCCAAGACTCCCAATGTTTGGGATACCGTACCCTTGGTCAGTCCCAAGTAGTCGGCCACCGCAACGGGAGTATTGCTATACCGGTTGCACCGGCTCAAATAGTGAAGCGCCTCCAGCTGTACCGGCTGCAATCCTTTCGCTACGCCCGTCTTTCGGATGTCGGTCCGAATGAGGTTGGAAATACGTTCCAAATAATCGTAAATCGATTCGGTATTCATACCTTTAAATAGTATCGGATCAATATTATATTGACAAAACCTTCAAGGTCCCGCTAGAGTTAGTATCGACACAATACCTGTTGACATCAAAAGGAATCGGCAGATCCTCTAATCATGGAGTGCGAATTAGAATTTTTCTTTTGCGGCTAGCAGCGCACTCCATCTTTTTCAAGATTGGCCGGCATGGATATGGACGTCTGCATGAACGACTTCGTTGATCGTCGGCTCGCCCGCCTGGGTACGCCACACGTAAATGCTTGGCCGTTCCGGGTTTCGGCTCTCGAACGCATTCCGATATGAGAACCGCCATGACAGGCAGGCTTCGCAATGAGAACGGGTCGGATCGAATTCAACCCGGAATACAGCCGGAAAGACGCCCCCTTCTTACGACGTCGCCGCCGAGTTCAAAGTCAACGAGGCTGCGTATTCCGTCGCTGCCGATTGCCTTGCTCCGCGCCGCAAAGCCGATCGATCCGTCCGCAGACCGCCTACTTTACCCACAGCGATCATCGACAAGAGAGACCCATGAGCCAAATCCACGTTTTTGACACCTATGCGCGAAGCTCCAGCGGAAAAATCATGCACTTCGATGTGGTGCTTCCGGAAAAGGATCACGCCAAAGCCCTGCAATGTGCTCGCGAATGGCTTAGATCGATCGGCGAAGAAAACGCCGTAGTCAGTGCCGAAAATTGCGCTTATTGCCATAGCGAGCCGCATGCGCCGGCTGAGATGCAGAAAGAGATCGAGACTCTCGGCTATGCCATCTTCAAATTAGAAGGCTGCCCCCGATAACCCACACGCAGTGTAGGTGATTTCCGGCATCCGGGATTCTCGAACTGCGCTTCCGACATTCGCCCGCGCGCCCTGATTCTTTATTCGGAACCGGTATCGCGGCCTTGATGCCGCAAATCTTAGTATTTTCTCGCGCGGGCGGAGTTCGATATTAAGGGAATTTTCCACCTGAGAAATCATCCTTCCGGACGTCAGGCGGCGATGTTGCCGTCCGTCCCTGGTATTAAGCGTTGGCCGTGTAACCGGGAAAACTGCGGCCGGTTACTTGCTCTCGCCTTCATCCCCTCCTGCCATCGCTACCGCCTTGCCCATGCAGGCCATGACGTGATCGGTAATGCTCAAGGCAGCGTGACGGGCATCTTTGACCGAGCCAAATAGCTGCTCGTAGTCCTTAACGGCTTTCTCCGCGTCAGCCGGCGATTTGGCGTTCGCGAAATGCGCATACGCTTCGAAAAATTGCTCGCGACGCGGGTCGCCCGCGAAGCCCGGCAATCCGTTACTGATCTCTCCGACCACGCAATCGGCGATGGTGTCGGGATCGAGCTTATAATCCTTCAAATCGGAGTCGTCTTTGAATTTGGCGAGCAGCGCCTCTTTAAGAGTGGTTTTCTCCTTGCTCGCGCAGCCGATCAGCAAAAAAACGGCTAAAAAAGAGATCATCAAATTTTTCATAATCGAACCTGGTGAATGGTTGTCTCTAACCAAAACTAAAAAGGCTTTTATTATGAGCACGAACCGCCCCCGTTGCCAGACAATTTAACCTGGAAACGGCAGTTGGACGCGCCCGAGCGGTGAAATCGGTAGAAGGCAGGACGGTCGGAATTCATAGGGCTTTTCTACTCCATCTAAGCGGTCAACTGCCGTTTCCAGGTTTATAACTGATGTTACGCAGCCTTCAGCCGCGCGAGTTCGCTGAAGGCTTGCTGTATAGCTTTGACGTAGAGCTTGGCACGAAGCGCGAAATGGTTCAGCTTATGAGCCATCTTCAGACGTTCCAGCTTGAAC